>Ga0255048_10000056_pt1 | contig 73823 bp, 105 predicted proteins | sample JV7_2_2_MG_FD_183619 | JGI IMG/M metagenome (GOLD analysis project Ga0255048, IMG submission 183619) | Seawater microbial communities from Jervis Inlet, British Columbia, Canada - JV7_2_2 | ecosystem: Environmental > Aquatic > Marine > Inlet | place: Canada: British Columbia | collected... | reverse complement strand
ATACCTAACTTCATATGCCGTTGTATTGAAACAATGGTCAATCATATCATCTTCTGACATAATGCCATCCCTAACTACATTTTGCCAGTGTTGTAAGCTTTGGATAAAACTATATTCAAGTCTTAAATCACTCAAACTTAAAACAATAGAAACAACATAGCTATAATCACCCCGACTGAATTATTTTGTTACACCACAAACATGCCCATCCATGACTTCCAGTTTCCCTGTCCCTGAAATAATAAGTATCATCGAATCCAGCTTCCTGCTTTTCAAGTTCTTTTCTTTCAGCACACCCACACCATTCATTACCAATCACCAATGTATTGTTGAAATATGCCTTTTCCAATTGTTCAGGTGTAGAATCATTTGCACCAACATCAGGAGTATTCAAAAGTGTTTCTATACTGTCCATCCAATCAATTACAGTAAATGCCAGCTTTGCAATGTCCTCTAATGAATCTTCTGTATCAAGCTTGGTTACTGATACCACCTTGGACACAACACCACTCCCAGCCAATATACTGTTGGAAACTTCTTCATACATTTTAGAAATCTCATCAATTGTCAATCCTGCAAATTTACTATGCTTATCAGTATCAACAACTTCAGATACAATCCCATCCTCTCCAACCGACATTCCCTTGTGGCTTCCAATTGCTTCTGGTGGTGGATATAATTTTTTACCACCATTAGCATCATACCTTTCTGTCTTCACCAAATACCTCATAATTTTTCCTCCACAAATTTGTCATACAATTTTGCTTTCAAACCAAGAATCCTCTGCTCCTGATCTTCCATTATTCCATTAAGTCTAACAATGGATGAATCCAATTCTCTGGATTTCATTTTGTATTCATCCACATATCCTTTAGCAAGTTCCAATTGTTCTTCCAATCCTTTAACTTCACGAGTGAGTCTTTTGATATCTTCTTCAGCAACATCATACAACACATTCAATTCACTTTTTTGGTCAACAACTAAATCACATCGTTCTTCCAGCTGCCTCAAGTCCCTTAAATAAGGAATGAGGAACAATAAATAAGCATCCCAATCCTTCACAGAATACACTGAAAGATATATTTCCCTAAACAAGACTTGGCTGGCATAATAATAAGACAACAGAGACAACTTATCACCAGAACCACTAAACCAATCTTGCAAGTCACAATTAATTTTTGGATCCACCTCACCCTTGGCTGAAAAGCCAACTTTCCACATCTCAACCATCTCTTCAAATGTTGTATTTTTTGTTGTAATCATGATTTTTCCTCCTCTTTTGTTGTTTCAACATGATAAAAATCAACACATTCTCTATATGTATTATAATCCAATAATTTAATATCAGGTGCAGAAAATGTATTTGACTTGTTAACAATAATATAATCCTGAGAATATCCATTGCCTCCACCAGTATGATGTTGATACCTTACAAAAAGCCTACAAGTCTTAACACCAAATACTTTCCCAGTGGCTTGGATCGTCTTAATAGAAAATGCAGCCATTCCTGTAGCAACTTCATCTGGAAATACAACATCCCACACATCCTCATCAGGAGTATCAATGAACTGATAGCTTGATACCTTGAAACCAAACTTTTGAAACATTGCTTGCATTGCATCAGCAACCATTTCCTTTGTTACTTCATTCTTCTTGCTCATAATAACACCTCATTTGTTATAATTTAAAATACAATATGATTAAATTGAATTTCTTAATTTTTGTAAATCATTGTTAATATCATCCCATTCCTCCTGCAATTCTGCATATCCAGCTTTGTCTGTAGGATGTAAATCATCCATATCCTTCTCAATCTTTTCCAACACTTCCCTTAACCAATTAATTTCACTTATTATTTTTTGTTGAATCATGATGCCACCTCATTTTTTAATGTCTTAATATTGAAGCACCTCTATCTGAAGAATTGAATAATTCATATTCTCCACATCCATTTTCCTTTAAAATTTCAATTAATCTTAGTGCACCTTCTTTCCATTCTTCCTTGTCACCACTACCTTTGATTTTCTTTTTCCACCCATACCATATAAAATCTTCACTCTGCCTAAATACACCTACATCCAATCCAACTTCACTGTCTACAAATTTACTTAACAATTCATCTGGAACATTTAATTTACTCACAATAACACCTCACTGTTTAAAATTACCTTTTCAGTTTCCACAACAGCTGGAAGCATAATAGGAATTCCAGTTGTAAGAAAAACAACAATTATTAAAACAAACACCAACCAAACAAACCAAGTTGACCAAGTCATGATAACACCTCACATGTTATGATTAAATTAACAAGGCTCTCCACTCACCACCATTGTATTATAATATGAATACACAGGAGTTTTGGAAGAGCCTCATTTGTTCAAGCATTGTCTACATATATTTCTATTTCATCTTTCAAGTCAAAATAATCAACTCCATTTTTAACAGCACACTCTTTAATATCCTCACTGTTATTTGGATCACCACCTTCATCTAAATATTTGACTGCAATATCTGATAATTCATTCACAATAACACCTCAATTTTTAATGTTTAATTTACGATATGCCATTGGAAGGTCACCAAACTCATTAACTAATTGACCAACCATTATTTCAAAACCTTCTTCCAAGCTAAATAACCACCCATCCAAATCCAATTTAGCATTTGGAGCAACCTCAACCTTTCCACCTGACTTCTGATATGCCCTCACTGTTTTCAAAACATCTTGCAATTCCATCATGCCCTCACTTTTTCTATTTTACATCCAAATAACCATTGCTTATCTACAGTAATTATTTCACCATCCATATCATCACCATTAGCACATTCCAATTCCACCCAGTCAGAACCTACCTTTTTCACCTTGTAAACATCATGAGAAAATTTCTGATTTGGCTCCTGAACTTGAATAGTATGTCCTACCAATTTACAAAACTTACACATGTTACACCTCACTGTTTTAATGAATTTATTGATGTTACAAATTTGTGGCTCTGGCAGGGATCGAACCTGCATGGGCTATCATCCACTGGGCACCAGCCATCAGCAAAGCCATAGATTCCCATGGAAGCATCGAACTTCATAAATTCAAAAATTTCATGGGAATTATTATAAGTGGGAAGACAAGGTATTAATTTTCATGGGCTCATGGGGCATTATGCTCTTTTCAATCATTTCCAGGAAAGTTGTGGCAGCCACCAAAAATTAGCTGATGCTAATTTCCATTGCACTAAAATCTAACCTTGTTAAAAAAATCTTGGTTGACCTTTGTCATTCGTCGACAGAAAATTCCCTCACCTCAATTTTTTCAGTGCCGTTCCGAGTGGTCTTGCAATCCGAACTTTTTTAAGTAGCAAGAGAAGGACACTTTCGATTTCAAAGAACTTTATTTTAAACTCACGAGAAAGATACGGTCTTTTATCTCAAAAGTAAAGCTTTTTTTTGGCTTTTTTAAAGTTTTTTTTATTTTTTTTGGAAAACAATGGAATAAGTGGGTTTTTTGTATAAACTTTTTTTGGTATTTTTTTAAAATTTATGGAATAATATAAAAATCCCTGTATCTCATCAAAAATACAGGGATTTATTTCCTTCAATATATAACCTGGCAATTGTATTATAATATGTGGTTTCTCTCAATTCAGTGCATTAGCCTATCCTCCATTTTATATCTGTGAACCTTTAATATAACATCCACTTGCTTTTGGTTACTCTAATATACAATCCATTCACCATATTCTTCTGGCTCTGTAAAATATTTTTTCAAACTCAGCCTTGCTCACTTTATTCACATCCTTGCCTCTTGGCATCACAATACGGTAAATAGATACACCAAGACTGGAAATTCTATCTTTGATTCCATACCTATCTCCCTCACCAAATACAGCATTCAATCCAGCTCTGTCTGTATCATAACACAAATATATTTTATCGAACGATGCAACCAGAGTGTATAATTGAAGATCACTCATCGTTGCCCCAAACACACAAACAGCAGGTGTATTCCAATTCCACAAAGTCATTGTATCAAATACACCTTCATTTACAACCACCCAATCCCATTTTTGCTTTAACACTCTGTGTAAATTGAAAAGCACCAGTTCCTTTTTTACACCACTTGGTCTAAAATATTTCTTAAATTCTGCTTTGTAAATATATCTTCCCTCACACCACAAATATCTGCCTTTGTAAGAATGGACTGGAACTATTACTCGGTGTAAATAATTTTTTCCATAGTCAATATCCATGTCTGTTGTCACACCAAGCTTGAACTTTTCAATACACTTGTGAAGCTTTCTTTTCTTCAAATATTCATACTGTGGATCTGTATTCTCAATGTATCTAAATCCAATTGGTTTTCTCCATCTACCTTCCAGCATATCTGTATTCAATCCATCAACATTCATATCCAGTCGTTTGAGTGCATCCTGATGTTGTTCATAGGTGTAATTGCTTGTCAAAAATTCTTCAGCTGCTGTATATCCATCCCACCCTAATTCATCACATAATTCCATCCATGTTCCATGCCGTTGACACCCATAACAATTGAATCCATAATTTACAACATTGATTGAAAAGCTTGGATTGCTATCTTCATGGTCTGAAAACAGACAACTCATCATAATCCAGTCACCTCTGTCAATAAAATCCACTCCCTGTTCTGTAAGGAATTCCTTGATATTGACAGCTGGTTTTATGTCTTTTAAGCTTGGCATTTTGAAATTCCTATGTGTAACCACAACCAATCAAATGAAAATGGTTCATATTCAGATATAGTTATGCATGGTAACAAAAAGAAAGTTGACCCGATGTTAATAAAAATCTCATATGAAAATCCCATCTTATATTGAAATTTATCCAATCCCTTCAAATCTTTCGGACTTGGAATTTTCCCCATTTCTAAACTCATATCTTCTCCTTTTTCAAAAATTCATCGCTGGATCATCTACAACATTAAAATACCGTTTTGCTAATTTTTGGGAATGAAGTTTTCCTTGTGAAAATTCAGGGAATGTAAACCACTGTTGTCCCTTTGGAGCATCTCTGTTTTTTGTAAGTGCCCATCTCAATCTCTTGGTTTCGGTCTTATCATTATCGTCTGAATCCTGAGAAACAGCAAATCCAAGTGTGGCATGATCCATTATTATTTTCCCATATGCAGTATCATCCAGTGTCCCTGCTCTTTTTTTGCTGTCCTTTCTCTGGTTTGCTGTCATGATGGGAATTCCCTTGTGATTATCCCAGTATTTTGCCAACTGTGCCAAATCCCATGAAATGGATCCTATTGCTTGCCAATCTCGGTCACTTGCAAATTTTCCCATTGGCTTCATATCATTCAAATAATCAATTGCAATAAATCCTATTTTTTCCCCCCAACTGTTTTCAATCTCAGTCATCTTGTGCTCAATATCTGCTGCTGTGCACCCTCTTCCAAAAGCTACAATTATAAATCTTCCACATTTTTCCTTCCACATCCCAATACGTTTCCTAATAAGTTTTAAGTCTTCACTGTCCAGTGTTCCCATTCTAAATTTTTTGTATGGAATACCTGTAAGTCTTGAATATATTCTGCGTTCCTGTTTTATCTTGCCCATCTCAATTGTAAACAATGCCACATTTTCCTTGCTTATCCTTGCTACATTGTAACACATATCCATCAATGTAAAGCTTTTCCCCACATTCTGTGCTCCAACAACTATTCCAAAGTCTCCTGGAAACCACCCATTGTCCAAATACTGTTTTCCTATATCAATTTCCACATAGTCACTTGCTTGTGGAATCACAACACCAGTCTTTTTATCCCTATTTGCTATGAATGCACCTGTTCCCATCATTCCTGTTGCCAGTGGTTGAAGCAATCCCTGTCGCTGTTGTTCCAAAATAGCAATATGATGTTTTTCAAAATCTTCTGTTATTTCCCCCACATCATCTACTTTTTCAATAATTGAGGATTCCATACTGCTCTTCATCATCAGGGAGAATCCACCACTGTAATCTGATTTATCAAAACTTCTGCTACACTGTATAATTGTCTTTCTTAATAGCCTTGCCTTTCTCAAATCTTCCAATGTGGCTGTGTCTGCTTTGATTATATTTTTATCAAAGCCATTATACAGCTTCTCACACCCTTTCTTCCACACCTCTAATTGTCCCTTTTTAAATGCTGGAAGTTTGGTCATAAATGTTGAGATTTGTCTCTTGAGGTCTTTCTCTGGTGGTATGGATCCATGCTTCCTAAAAAAGTTGAAAACACACAGGAATACATCAATGTGAAATCGGTCTTCAAAGTGCTGTTTAACAATCACTTTGTTGATTACAATTGACTGGGCAAACCTGCTGTCCCCAACAAATGCTGATAAAATTCTTCTTTCTGCATCTATGTCATGTAGTATTAATTTTTCAGCTTCCATTGGTGATTATTTTTTTCCTGATGTATCCCAGCTTCTCCATTTGCTCATATCCCAGCTTTGCAACTTCTATGGATTCAGCAACAATCAGTATTTTCACACCATATTCACCAAATAAGCTGCGGAGACTTTTTGAGAATGAGTCATATATCTCATTGCTTGTTCCATCAGGAACTTTTACAACTATCAAATCATCTTTTCTTATTTCACCAAGACTTTCTATATTCTCATCTTTCAATGCTGTGGCATCAACAACAGGCTTAATTATAAACTTTGCCTTTCCATTAAATTGCTGATTTAACACACCCTCAACTCCAGCCATGCTGACATGAAGTTCTTCAACTGGAACTTCCTCACTTATTGCAACAATCTGATATTTAGTTTCCATTTTGCCTACACCTCTGTTATTTTATTGATTCCAATATTGTTTTTCAAGTAAAACCATAAATCACCATAAGCATTTGCATATTCAGAATCACTATCATATTTTTCAATCCCTAAGATGACTGTTTTTTGAAATGGATGGCTGCGAAACTGTTGTAGAATTGCTATGAATCGGTGAACATTTTTCTCAAACTCATGACCAAGAGCTAAAATGTCAGTGATTACAAGGAAATTTAAACCAAATATCCCATTGAGAAAACCATCCTTATCAATACCTATGGTTTTGTCCATTAGTGTATAAAAGCTGTAGAAATGCTTGGTATCTGCACTGCCATCAATGGTTCTCAACATTCCTGACACATAGTTGTTCACATCGTCCATGTTCCCTGCCACAATTTGCCACTTACCATCCATAATGTCTTCAACAGGGAAATTGTATCCACCATCCTCAAACCAATACACTTCTGGGATGCCCATAACAAACTGTATCAATGCTGAGCTGACTTTCTCAGCTGGATACTTTCTTGATACATATGCCTTTGCTTCTATGAAATCCATTATTTCCCATTCCTCAAATTTGAATACTGTGTGTTTTGTTTGTATGACTTCTTAACCACCACCATCCATTCAGTCATTAAGTCCTTGCTACACAAAAATGATAATGTTATGGGAAAACTTATTTGCTTTGCTTTCATTCCATATGCCCATTCAATGTAGCTACACAAATCTGTTTTCTTCAGTCCCATACCCTCAAATGCACCAATCAGGTTGTTTTTGATTTTGCTATAAATTCTCCCCTTGGCAGGTGGAAGGCTGTCACTGTTACCAAATTCAAAAGCATTGGTTCCATATGCCTTTTTGAATTTATCTTTTATCATTTTCATAAACTGTTCACTGCTCCACTCCTCAATGTCCACCTTGCCATATCCAACCATCTTCTGCAATCTCTGCTTTGCACTTTCATTTTCCACAAACACCTCATCACCTTCCTCCTCAACCTCCATCCTTCTCAATGCAGAGATATCTCTTTCTTTGTTCTTTGTTTTATTGTCCTCTCCATTCTCTTTAAAGACAAAGAAGAATGTCGATGACAAGATATGTGAATCTGTATTTTGTGTGTTTACAATGACTAAAATGGAGTCTGGAACAGCTATATTTGTGTCAATGATGTTGTAAGTGGAATTCCCTTTTTCACAGACAGTGATAGTTGTTTTATTTGACATTCCTGAAATTCCCAATTTAAAACGAGTGTGGAATGCAACTTATCTCAAAGCTACATTCCACACTCAGTGAGGTGACCAGATGCTCTGGTAGGAGGCACTGTTGGTCAATCTAATATACACGATGATTCTCCAAAACTTTTTCATTCCATCCTAAATAGATCCCTTATGTCTCTAAATGTCATCCTTGCTTCAAATTCACCATCATCCAGAATTTCCATTGCATCACTTTCTTTAGCCTTCCATACCTCATACATTCTATTTTCCACAGTGTTTTCAGCAATCAAATTGATAACATTTATCTTGGGATGAACATTCCCAATTCTGTCCAGTCGTCCAACCCTCTGTTCCATTTTAGCTGGATTGTAAAGCATATCAAAATTTATGATGTATGCAGCACCTGTAATATTCAATCCAACTGTAATCACATCACTGGCAACAAGAATGTTTATGTCTGGACTTTTATTGAATTTATCTACCAGTCCAACCCTTTCATTTGCCTCTGTATTTTGACCTGTAATTTTCATACAAGGAATTTCCAAGTCTGCAAGGTGTTGTTCTATGTAATCTATCATCCCAACAAAGTGGCAAAATATAACCACCTTATCATACAAATCTATGGATTCAAGTATTGTTGTCAGCTCTGCAAGTTTGGTGGAATGGCTGATGCTGTAATCAACCAACCTACAATCCAGCACACACTGTCTCAGATATATGATTTGGGTGAGATAATTTGCCCACACATCCTTGTCTTTTCCTATTTTTGCAATTGGTTCTTCATCTTCATGATGGTGTTGGATTGCATCCAGTATATTATCTTCCACCTCATCATACATTTCCCTCTGTTTCTTTGACAACTTGATCCAGTAATTATTTTCAATCAGCTCTGGCAGCTGATCCAATACATCTTCTTTCCTTCTACGAATTACAACAGGTGCAATTCTGCGTTTCAATTCATCGATGTTTTTATAGCCTGTAATTTCTCCCCAGAATCCAGTCTTAACATACCTTTTCATAAACTGGACATAATTATCTTTTCCACCCAGATAATCAGGATTTATTGCCTGAAGTTCACTCCACAAATCAAATATAGTGTTTTCAATTGCAGTGGCACTTAATCCAATTTTATATTCAGTGAGTTCAGAAAGTGCTTTTGTTTTCTTGCTTCTGTTTGCAGTGGAATTCTTAATGTATTGAATTTCGTCCATTATTAATGCAAATTCACCATTAAAATGACCTGCCATCAAATCAATGATTATGTGATCCTTGATTAAAGATTCATAACTGATAATAATATAGTCATTTACATTTTCACCTCTGTAATGGATTTCCTTTTTGTAAGCATCCTTTCTTTTTTTTGGAGTTCCATCAACCAATACAACTTTTTTATCAGTAAACTTATGAATCTCATTTTCCCAATTTTTTTTTAATGTTGATGGGCACAATACAATACAGAATATAATGTGACCTTGTTCATTAAGCTTTTCCACCACACTTAATGCCTGAGCTGTTTTGCCTAAACCAACCTTGTCAGCTATCAAACCACCTTTGGCTTCATAAATGAATTTTGCTCCCACTGTTTGATATGTTCTCAATGGAAGTTTGAGATTATCCATCTCACCAAAATACTTATCATTGTCTTTTTTTAGTCTTATTTGATTCTTATACCACTGTGTATATTTATCATACTCATGTCTTAACCAATATGGGAAAACAACACCATCATAATTTTTTATTTCATTGTAAAGTGTGGCAAGGTCACGGATAGAAATGAGCCATGTCTTTTCAGCTTTTTTATATTCCCTGACAGGGAGTGACTTGAGGAGTTTCAGCGAGGCTTGAAAGTTGTTTCCTGAAATCTTTACAGCAATTTTATTCCCAATTTTCCCAAACACTACCATTACTTGAAATCCTGTTGTTAACAATCCCAGCCAAATATAATTCAGCTGGGATTTCGGGTGGCAGAACTGGTTTTTACACTATTTTATTCATACTACATAATTAATATACATAATGAACAACATCTTTTTAAAAATCATACATGATATTCAATGTATCATACACTGTAGTTGTATTTACCCAAGTTGGAGTGTTATTGATAAAATCTTTATAAATATTGCCCAAGTGTATTATATTTCTGTGTTCATTGGTTTGAGTTGTTACTGGTCTATTTAAACCACCATTTATACATTCCCAAAAATTCCCTATCATTTGTAAATCATCAACTCCTACCAATCTCATTCCCCAATTCAATGGTGGTGCTTCCTGTTTCTGGCTGGAATCAAATTGAACCATATTGAAATTCACTTGAAGTGATGTTATTGAATCTGCTGCAACAAAAAATGAGGCATGGATGTTTTTAGCCACATTATTATTTACTTGGATGTATCCTTGTTGCATTGAACCAGATGAACCAATATAAATAGCTTGTCTTAGTGAATCAAATTGATTGTTGTTAATTTGTATATGTGAAGTTGGAACCAATGATGACAACCACCTTATTCCATCTCCACCATTTGAAAGTTTATTGCCCATTATAAGTGTATTATCAACTGAACTGTCTGGATCAACATATCCATCACCATCAGCATATCCTAACATATAAATCAATCCAACAGCACTAAATCTTGACATGTGGGCATCATTGTAATAATCACCTCTGAATGTATTGCCAATTATTGTTAAATTTTTACAATTACTAAAATTAGCAACACCACTATCTGCATAAAAGAAATTATTAGCAACCTTTCCATTTCTAACTCTAACAAATTCAATGGAATTTGTTCTGCCATTAACTGTATTCCCTGAAACCAGATGTCCACCATTGTAAAGTGTATCACCTGTCATGCTGATTCCTAAATCAAATCCATCAATAAAATTATTTATTATTTTTGCTCTGACTGCATATGAAGCTGTTATGCCTTCTGAATGAGTCCCAAGTCCTGTTGGATAAACAACTCTGTTATTTGAAATTATCAAATCATATGCACCCTTGGAGCCATCTGAAAAATTTGATTTGAAATATATTCCTCTTTCAGCATAAAGATTGCAATTAGTTACAGTAACACTATCTCCAGCTGAACTACTCCCATACACACCATCAGTGGATACAGTTGAATCCCACACTGTTGCATTATCAATCAATACATTGTGGCTGTCATCCATCCTTATCCCTTGTCCTGTTCCAATCAATTTCACATCCCTAATTGTTATGTTGCCATATCCTGATGTAAGGTATATGCCTCTTGTAACATCATAATTTCCTAATATTGTTAAATTAGCAATTGTTACATCATCAGACCTTATTTCAATGACATTGCTATTGGAATTTCCTTTTGGAAGAAAAGTTAGTGTATCAACATTTATTACAGCTCCATTAAAATTATAATATCCTGGATATGATATGTCCAATGAATTCACTGCTGCAATGAATGTATCCTTAACAGTTGTGAATATTCCTTTACCTTCCATTAAATCAAACATTGCTTGGACATCATAGCTTAAATTATCATAACTTGTAATGTATTGAAGCTGTTCTCCATTTTCAGCAAATAAAGCATCCACATATCTGAAATCATTATTCTTAACAATAACACTATCAAAAACATGGTCAGTAGCATAGCCATAAAACTCAATTGCTGTTGATGTGGTAACATTAGCTGATTTAAAATCAAATATATTACCATCAATAATAACATTATTCATTTCATAATCTCTTGCTAACAGTCTTATTCCTCTTGGAAAATTATCAGATGTGGCTTCTGTTGAATCAACCAATATAGTATTATTTCTTATTATCACATCATCAAGTTCCTCATCAAGCCTTCCTATATCCATACCATATATTCTATTAGCAGATGCACTGGAAGATATTATTCTGAATATTAAATTATTTTCAATTGTTAAATTTCTTCCACTGTTAGCAAACCTTATTGCCTCTGCTCCTTTAGTATTAACAATGTGATTTCCTCTGATTGTAACATTGTCCCATGGATTTGATGATTGTGGTGCATAAATAGCATCATCTGTAAAACCATCTAAATAATTATTTACAACCAATACATCTCTTGTTTGTATATTTATTCCCACACTTTCTGTAGGGTGACCAGCACCTTGATGGTATGTATCTGTATTTATTAAATTATTATTTGCTACAATGATATTCCATCCCAAACTTCTATAATCAATGTCCTCAACTGGTCTGCCCTTTACTGCAATTACACCTTCATAAAATCCACCATCTTCTGACATATTATTTGATATACTCCCATATTGAAGCTTGGCATAAATCCCTTCAACAGCAGTTGTAACAGCACTATTAGATGCCTCTATATTATTGACTACATTTCCATCTATTACAACATTATCACCAAAAACATAAATCCCATGTGTTTCATGAGCTGTGGCATCTGTTTGTAAAACTGAATCAATTACATTCCCAGCAATGATATAATTTCTATTGTAATTTTTACTGGAATCATCCCTGCCAAACATTATTCCAATTGTGGCATTGGTGCTACTGAGATTGTATATAAGATTATTAAGTGCCCATGCATTCTGTAAACTATCAGTATCAACCATAAATCCAGTGTTACAATTTTTTACAATATTATCCTTTAATACCAGTGTTTCAATTTTATAATCATTGGCATCATCTGGATTATCTAATGGTGATGTATTATTATCAAATGTGCAATTACTTATTTCCAAATACTTGATATTTCCTTTTATTTCAAAAACATTAGCATAATCACTAAACCTCTGATTTTGAATTATAACTGTATCTGTATTTAATCTCATAAAATAGGTGCTATTCCCTCTGAAATGACTTGCACCTGAAGGATCACCAAATAGCTTTACATCAGTTGTCTGTGTTATTGCTCCAGGAACATAATATTTCCCACCCTGAATAAATACACTTCCCCCATTGTAATCACTATTAGCATCTGAAATTGCATTGGTCAAAGCAGTGTTGGCACTTGTAGCATCATCAGGGATACCACCTTTTAGTTGTAATGACACCCAATTCATATTAGATGTTATTGTATCCAAATAAGCAGTTATAATTCCTATTTTATCTCCAGGCTTTGCTTCTAATGTGATATCATCTGGATTATTGGTTACACTTCCACCTGAACCAATATAATCAATTGTAGCCTTTGTCATTTTTACAAGTGTTAAAGTTGAATCAGCTACTGTCCCAACTACAATACTGCTTTCATTCAAACTTCCATTAATCCACACATCATAAATTCCTGGTTCAACACTTGAATTGTTATATTTTCCTGGAGCACTACTCACTTCTGTTAAATCATATGCTTTGTTGCTTGTTCCACCATAATACAAATCTACATCCAATCCAGGAATTACCTTACCACCACCTGTTCTTGGAACTCTTTGATATGATACTGATTCAATTTGTGCTAATGCTAAACCAAACAAAAACATTAGTATTAAAAATATTTGTTTCATAGGTTTCTCCTAACTTAATAAATCATATCTTCACTATCAATATAAACCGTTCCTTCACCAGTATAATATTGTGGCTTTTCCTTTAACATTTCTATTCCTTTTATAGCTACAATTCCCTTGTGTCCAAAAAATTTATTAAAGGAATATTGTCTTAAAAAATCACCATCCCATATTCCAAAAAATCCCCAATTTACATCTGTGTGAGGCATGCAAAATAATATCTCCTCTTCAGAAATTTCCTGTCTAAATGCCTCTATTACATCATCAAGATATTTCCAACTGGCATAATAATGTGGTCTCCAATACTTGTTAAATTCCTGTATATGACCACTTATTATCTCATTGTTTCCTCTGACTATTTTTTGAAATCTTAACCTACTGAGCTCATTAGGTTGTGTAAAAGAATAATCACCAAATACTTCACACATAAATACATTATCAAACCAATATTTAAGGGATGTATCAGCATCACTAAATCCAGACAATCTTAATACCAATGAATTTCCCTGACTTGCTCCTGATGTTGCAATGAGAATATTCCTGTTTAAAGTGTCCTCTTGTAACACCATATCTTTTGTCCCAAATTCTCCAGTTCCTCTAAGACTCATTGCTACTTCATTTGTGCTTGCCCAATTACCTTTGACTCTTACACCAGCAACAAATGTTCTTCCTGCTATTGCTGCTCCTGTATTCCAACTGAATTGAACATAATCACCTTGTTCACCTTCATCCACCTCATACATATATCCACTCCAACCATCATCATTGGCAACTCTACCAGCTAAACCACCACTTTCTGTCCAACCAGTTTCGTCTTGGTCAAAGTATGGATTGGTGCATTTATTTTGACTACAAGTCAATATTCTTGGAACACCAACACCACCAAGAACATCATTTTCCCATGGATGTGAAGACATGATAAATTACCTATATTTTACATATGTTTGCCACACATTAAATCTTCCCATTCCAGTTGCCCCAGACCTTGTAAAATAAACCCAAACACCCCAGACAGGAAAATTTTGGCTTATATCAAAGACAAATACTTCATTATCTGTCCATGCCTGTGCAGCAGTAAGAGCAACTACATCTATTGCTGATCTTGCTGAATCCCAAGTGGACAGTGTATAACTTATTGCAACACTCCCAGCTGTTCCTCCTAAATCTCTACAATTAATTATCAATCCCAAACTACCAGTGAAAGTTGATTCCATATTCCTTCTCTCAACACTATTCATTGGTGAAACATATATTGAATCAGTTGCATTCCCTGTTATATCTACTCTATTCACAAACTTTGTTCTCATATATGGCTCTTGTGAAAATGAAAATGACACCAACACAATTAATAAAAATAAAACTAATGACTTCATGGCTTGCTCCTTTGTTATATGATTTCCACTCCACTTAATTCCAATTGTTTTTGACTTCTGTTAATTCTTATTTGGTCAATTAAAAATTCTTTTGTGTTATCTATATCCATAATATTAGCTGGAATAAATATTGTAAACTTATCAATTAATTCCAGTTGTGTTAAAAACAATGTTCTGATTCTTGAGGCTTTGATTCTATATTGATTGAAATAGGTATAATTGTCTGCAGCAATTAGATCTGCTAAATGGCTTGACTGTATCAGTGTATCTGAAATATTGAGAACTTTTTTCAGCCAATTTGTAAATCCTCTTTTCTTGCTTCCACTTAATCCACTAATTGGATCCTTCCAGTCAACCACAATACCATCATACTTATGCTCCCAATACTCAAATTCAGGTGGTGTATTGATTAAATTGGTTGACCAATCCAATGCTATTGTTCCATTCACTGTATCCCTTACAAATAAATCTATTGTTCTGTCTGAATGGATAAACATATAATAATTCATTATTAACACAACACTCTCAAGAATATTTTTGTAATTAGAATTCTCATCAAATTTTGCTATATCAACTCTTGGATAGAACTCATCATTATACTCCCAGAACACATTATTTTCCTTTGTTGCCCCATACATTACTCCAGTGCTTGTTATGTGTAAAAAATGTTGTCCCCATTCATTTTCTCTGGGTGTTCCCACTTTTGTCATTGTTGGAGATGATGCTGAGCCAGAAGCTTTAGCAACAAATGAACTTCTGTCATCATATCTTCTATTTTCCATTACAAAATAAACTGTATTATCATCTGCATTATATTGAAAATCTTTCATCAGAAATGATGCATTAAATGTAAAATTTGTTCCTGTTCTTGAATGATATACTGTTTCTGAAAATCCTGGAGTGGCTCCCATATCACAAGCAAAAAAGCTCCATTGGAATGGATATGTTCCTGTTGTTAATCTATTGAACATGCAGCCATATAAATTAGAATCATATGGATTAAAAGCCATGTTGACAGGCATCATTGCCTCATTACCAGTATCTTCCTCGCTATCCCATAAACAGTATTCAAGAATATATGCATCTGACCATCCTTGATTTGCTGCACCTGTTTGCCTTATCCTTATGTAATATTGTGGATCACTTCCATTTACAGTAGTCTGTGCCCAATCATTTGGTATGCTCCAACACACTATATCATCAGGAATGTTATTTGCTGGAATGTCTTCAAGAGTAACCCAACTGGAACCATTCCAATATTCATATGCATAAGTTCCATGCACACCATTCATCTCTACATAAACAGATCTGAATCTTTTGAATTCCAACCCAATATATATTATGTCACCAACCTCATTCATATTCGGCATACTTGTAGGATCATTATTCCAATTATCAGTCTGTTCTGTAAATCCCCCTGTTGTGCTATCGTGCATTACAGCAGAAGCATCAATTACACCAGTTGCCTTAAACTTGGTGATATATGAATAGCTCCTAATATCATCACCAACATCTACCCATCTGGTATGCCCAAAAAATATATCATTTTCATTATCATGAAGTGCACTGCAAATAGGAATATTCTGACTTCCATACAACATCATCTTTTCATATTTGGCTTGATTTGTAGAACCCAATCCATAAAACCTGTGAGCTGTCAAACTTCCAGCATCTGTAAATTCTTGAAATGTATAGCCATTCAGCTCTGTTTGGTTGAATAAATAGCTTCCTCTTTGTCCATAATCAAATCCAAATTCCAAATCACCAACTGCTCCCTCTGTAACATCAAAAGCTACATCGGAAATGGCATAATATCCCATTGGTGTCCAATATCTCAATCCTGTTCTATCTGCTGTGAACCAAACAGCAAAATAAAATCTAAATAGATAGTGTGTTAAATCACAATCACTATCTAAATTATCAGCTTTTTGTAACTGATTTGCATTGTTTGCAACTCCAGGATTTAATAATTGCCTAAATGGAATACAAACATTCTCACCATGATTCCCAAATTGTGGTGTAGATGTGCCTAATTGTCCAATGCTACTCCACCAATTTCCTGAATCACCCTCATATCTTTCTCCATTCCTGATAGATAATTGTCCTGAATATGATTCTCTAAATGTGGAAGGTGTGGAACTTAAATTCAATGTCATCCCAGTCAAATCAAAATAATAAAGGAAATAATTGAATTTGACACCATCATGATAAACTCCATGTCTCTCCCTAACTACAAACCATACATCAACAGTTACATAAATGTCTGCTATTTCAAATTCAGATCCTTTTGACATCCATTCATTTTCAATTCTTGATAAGAACTCCCATTCACCATCCAATTTAGTTCTCCAAAGTTCACACCAATAACTTCCACCAAGTCCCATATACAAATATCCACTGGAACTGTGATAATAAACAGCTGTTGAGTGTAACTTGTGATTAACTTCTGGTGAGTGTCCCCATATATTAAAAACACTGCTTGCAGTTGACTTTTTCATCACTGTTACACTTCTTTTTGCTGTTGTATAATAGGACGAATCTAACATTTTCTCAAGAATTGTATTCAGGGATGCTTGTTGATACCACATTGCCCATCCCCATGATTCTTCAACATCATCATAGGCTATAATTATTTCATCAAAAGCATCAACAACTGGAATTTCATCCTGATTCACTTCCATTGTTAAAATATCACCTGATTCACCAATCAGCCTCACCAATCTTTTCATTTCCCCCATATAACAATTACCTGTAGCACTATCCCTTTTGATTTTAATCATAAATCCTCTATAATGAGTGTTGGCATCTATGATTATATCATTCACTTCCCATCCATCAAGTTCTCCCCATATAATTCTGCCTTCTTCATCAGTGAAATCACTGGTTCCTTCTGTATCAGGTGTAAATTCTGAGCTCCATGTGTTTGCTCCAGTTGAATAATAAAACGACAAATCACCAGCTGAAAATGTTGATGTAAGTCTTACTATCAATCCATAGAATATTTCTGGTGCAATAATAAGAATTTCATCACTATTTGCATTCAAGATTTGAACATTATCCTCCAAGTTAGGAGAACCAAATTCTGCAGATACATCTGTATAAACAGCACTTGCTAATTTCAGACATAATGGAAAATTTATTTTGATTGGCTGCCAATTCCCATTATCAAATCTCATAACAGGAATTCCAACACTTGAAACCATCTCCTGTGCACCCAATTCATCCTGTGGCTTAACATGAACTAACATTTCATCATCCCTATCTGGCATCTCATTCATGTCATCTGTGCTACCAAAATTAATAACAGCTTTCTCACCACTTATATCTGTCATTTCATAATTACCATCTGCATCCAAATCACTTAAATTCACCCTTGTCCATGCCCCACCATTCCACTTGAATAAATCTGGATATCTGAATTCCAATTTCTTAATACCTGCCTGTGTGTCCCATGAAAGACTTTGAATCTCCACAGCTTGAGATAATTTTGTTCTTGTAAATGGTTTCAGATAAACACCCTTGATACCTTCTTCACTATCAGCTGATTCGGTGTATCCAATAATTGTAAATCCTGATATCCTGTTGAATCTTGAATTATTAGCCTTGCTACATCTAAATGCTGGATATCTTTCCAATTCCTTTGTGTGTCCATATATTCTAAATTTTACCACTTTATTTGCAATATCAATGCCAAGATCTGTTGTATCAACTACACCAGCAAAATACAGTATTCTATCATCAGCCCCTCTGAATCCAATTCTGTATGATGCATAAATTACATTTCCAATTCCAAATACCCCAGCCCCTGCTGATGTAAAGAAAAAGCCATCAGAATTATCAACTGTAATATCCAGACTGCCTGAATCAAATTTATTCAATCCAAATCCAGACAGTTTCTGTATTACATTTCCAATTCCATTCCTAATTAGCTTGGAAGTTATGTTGGTTTGTTTTTGTATATACACACCTGTAACAATATTTGTAAGTCCTGAACCGCCCAATGTTATGGTGGTTTCCACATTCCCACCACTGTAGCTAATTGTTGCTATTGTATCCACTGTTGGAAAATCTGTAAGGTATGAGGTGATTGAATCACCAACCGACAAAAGACTTGTAGCATCTCCCTTGACTTTGAAATTTGTTACACTGGTAACACTATTAACAATTCCACTCCATTGTTCAAAAATAGTGACTATTTCCAATACATCAGGAATTTGCCCCATACTGGTTTGCAAAGCTTGTGTGGTTGCATTTACTGTAATCATCTATTCTTCACTCTTTCAAATGCCTTTATAATATATTCCTCAGCTATATTCTCCCAAAATTCTGGATCATTGACCATTGGATTATAAATGTTGATAGGTTGTTTATCTACAATTCCACCTTCAATCAATTCTCTCACAATTTCTTTTGTTACAGTCTTATCAGAACTCTTTTCACCACCAACAATTTCCTTGTATCTACTTTCAGTTTCCCTAACAACTTTTGCTGGAACAATTATCTCACCAGGATGAACATTTACTATTCCCTCTTTGGCAATTCTTGCTCCAATATTTGCTTGTGGAATAAGATTAAAAGACGACATAATATTGCTTACATTGGACATTGATTTTGTAATAAATTCAGAAACTACATTTGTTCTTGATAATGAACTTTCCCCAACTGCAACAGTGTTTATATTTTCTGATAATTTCTTGACAACATTTTTATCTTCTTGGTTGATTTGAGATGTGGAAATACTTTTCACTATCTCACTGGATTTCCCAATAATCGAACTAATGACATTTTCTGATATATTGGAAAAGCTTGACTGGTCAATTATATTCCTAATTTCCGATGATTTTTTCTTAATAAGTTCAGTTTCAACTGACTTTGGTGCACCACCAACAATTCTATCAATACTGTCCACCATTGTCTTAATTGTTCCGAACTTAAAAGATGATTCTACAATTCCTGTTCTAAATGAATCCATAGATATTTTTTCAAATGTATTTTTAATAGATTTTAAATCAGTATTTTCTGTTCCTTTCATATTTTCAAAAGCAGCTTTAGAAATATCATGCACTGATTTTGTCCACATCATTTTATCAGAGACATTTGTCAGGTTTAAAATGGAATCAGCTGACTTTTTTGCACCCTCAACAACAGACTTTGTTTCATCAGTTATTTTGAATTTTTCTATAACATTAGAAATATCCCTTGTCAACTCTTGTATATTAGACACAGAAGTGGATTCTCCCAATGAGAAACCAACAGAGGCTGTTTGTAATTCGTCCTTAATGCTATCCTTCAGGCTAACAACCTGCCTTACAGAATCCATTATTTTTGTCAAACCAGTTTCCTTGAAAATTATGTCTATATTTTCCACATCCCTTATGGAATCTGCAACTGTAACAAATTTTTCCAATCCTGTTGATTCAAACACATCTATGCTGGAAATCTTATCCTTAATATTTTCAAAGGATTTTTCAACTCCAACAGCACTGCTAATATCTATCTTCTCAGTATCCAGTGTGCCAATGTCTGTAATGTTAAGAATGCTTTTTATATCTGAAAAGCTCTCAGCATTCTTCAATATTTCTGTAAACTTCTCAGACCTTTTCAGAATTTCACTCAATTTATCAGCATCTGTAAGCTTAACATCCACTGTTCTGTGAACATCCTTTAAAATATCATCAGACTTTGACATCTTATCTTTGCTTTTTATTTCATGAATTTTGGTAACATAATCAGCTTCCAGTTTCTTAATTTCTGTATCCCTCTCATCAGCCTTATATGTCTTATTAATTTCCTCAATTTTTGATTGAAAATCAGTCTTAACATCTCTGATTCCAGTCATCTTTTCAACATCACGGAAATTTTCTTTGTGTTTGATATCTGAATATTTTTCAGTGGTTTTGATATCTTCAATCCCAACTGTTTTTAAATTGGATGACATACCTTTTATTTTATCAACAATTACACTCATTTTTTTGGCATCAAACATCTTATCAACAGAAGACATACTAACAATATCTTCCATCACTGATTTTGCCCTATCTATTCCCTTAAATTCTTTAAATATTTCAGAATACTCATCATCAGTTTTCCTAACCACCTTTGCTGGGACAATTGTTTCTCCAGGATGAACCCTGACCACACCACCTGCTTGAACTTCAGCTCCAATTTCTGCACTTGCTATATTTGCTTTTGCTGCACTTGCTGCTGCTGAAATCAAACCAATAGCAGCAGCTTTCATAGCTGCTGCCCCAAAATTCAAATGAGCCAAATCATTTATCATTCCCATTGCCAAAATATTTTTGTAATGTTTGGCAAGCATATTAATAACAGCAATCAAACTTCCCTTCCATGCACTTGTCATTCCAGTTGCTATTTGATTTCCAAAAGCTTGTCCAACAGATGTAGCAAGACTTGTCATCATTCCTCCCCAGTATCGTGCTTTTGCCATCCTTGCATCCCATTCAGATTCTTCCACTTCTGTTATCAATCTCAGAAGCTTAAGATATCTATCAGTTCCCTCTTTCTCAGCAGCAAATTTTTCTTGTAAATAAGCTTTATATTCAGCAAGTTCTTCTTCATCCCTAAATGCCTCTCTTCTCATTTTCTCAAGTTCAAAATTTTCCAGTTTTTCAAAATATTGTCTATTCAAATTTTCATGTGCATCCAATCTTGCTTTCTCAATTGAAATAGATTCTGCCTTAAATGCTTTTTCAACTTTTGCTTTGTCTTCTTTCAAATCCTCAGCCTGTCTTAATACAACTTCCTTCTCCATTTCCAAAACTCTTTGCTTGTATTCAAACTCAGCATCTATTGCTTCCTCTGCAAATTTTCTGCTCTCATCAACATAAAGCTTCTTTTCAGACAACCTTGCTTCCAATACCTGCTTTTCAAGTTGAAACATAAAATCTTGTTTCTGTCGTTCCAACTCAATTTCTTCTTTTGCAAGTCCTCCTGTTGCTTCTCCCAAATCTTCTTCAGTTGTAACCTTCCTTTTGAGCACTGTCTCACTGTCCCCAATTGCCTTCAGCTTATTTCCTATTTCCAAAAGTTCTATTTGCTTGGAATTCAATTCAGTGGAATCCTTAACCAACCCAGCCAATGAACTTGAAATCTCACTGTATGTATTCTTTTGTTCCTCCAAAGTCTTGATTCTTCCACTCTCAATCTTTGTTAGAGATCTTTCCTCATCAGTTGCAACTGCCCTTATCTTTTCTATTTCAGTGGATGTAATAATTTGTCCATCTGTCAATTTGCTTATATCTTCTGTAATACTTTTTATCGTATCTAATTCACTGATATTCTCTTTGAGTGAATTTGTCAACAATGCTGTATTCATTTTAGTGGTTCCAGTCATTGTTTCTACAGACACCCTCTTGATATCATCGAAAATAGACAGGGTTTCCAAAAGTTCTGTATTGTCAACCCTAACAGCTCCACCAGTTACTGAAGACAATATAACCTCTGCCCCCAATTTAAATGAATCCTTTTCCAACGGCTTCAGCTCATCTTTAAGTTTTTGAACTTGAACTTTCAAGTCTGCCATATCCAAGGTAATTTTCACCTTTTCCAATGACAACTTCATTTCAGCAAGCTTCTGCAATTCTTTAGATGTTGAATCTGCAATTCTCCTAACATCATCAAGTGCACCAGCATAAAATTTAGTGTCCTTAATCAAATCAGGATATTTAAGCTTCAATTGACCAAGTATCTTTTCCATCTCCCTCTGTTCTTTATTAGTCAATTTTGCTCTGTCTGCAAGTTCTACATACCTGCTTGACATTGCATTTATGTTAAGAATTTCATGTTCCCTCTTTGTAATCATTTCATCAATTGACTTGATATTATCCTTCCTTTGTTGTGCTGCTCTTCTATCAGCTGAAATCATCAAACCAATGGCTGTTACCAAACCAATTATTCCAGCAGTTACCAATGCAATTGGACCAAGAGTTGCTCCAAATAATGCAGTCAAAGTTCCCCATCCAGCTACAATACTTGGAATCAATGAAAGCAACAGCATAACTGGTGCAACCACCAATCCTAATCCAGTAGCAAGAACCACTGCCATCACAGCAACTTTCTTGAATATAGCTGGCATGGTATTAAAAATTTGAACTGCATCCCTGAATGTATCTGCCATCCCCCTTACAATAGGAGCTATGACCTCACCAATTTGGATGGCTGCTTCCTGTAATGCAGACAACAGTAGCTTAAATGAGCCCCTGAGTGTATTGATTTGTATCTCAGCCATTTCAAAAGCTTTATTGGTTCCAGTGATTTTATCTTCCAAATCCTCAATTGCATCTGCACCTTCCCTGATTAAAATTTGAAATGTAGCAATGGCTCTCTGTCCAAATATTTTTGCCAACTCATCACCCTTATCAATTGCACCTGCTTCAGCCTTCTCTAATGTTCTAATTATTTGAACCAAATCCTTTGTCTGTGGATTTATATCTGCCCATGTAAGTCCCAAATCACCAATTGCTTTTATTGATTGAGCTGTTGGTTTTTGTAACCTAATCAAAGCTTGTCGGAGGGATGTTCCTGCTTGGCTGGCTTGCAATCCAGCATTAAACAGTTTACCTAACACAGCAAGTGTTTGTTCCAATGAAATATTCAAACCACTTGCAATTGGTCCAACGAACTTCAATGAATCCCCAAGCCTGTCCATTGTAGCCTGTGTGCTGGAAATAATAGCTGACATTGCATTGGCAACTCTTGAAGATTCCTCAGCTGTCAAATTGAACTGATTCATAGCCGAAACCACAATCCTTGTGGTCTCAGCCAAATCATGTTGGGTTGCTGCTGCCAGTGCCAAAGTTCCTTTTAATGAACCCATAATTTTTTGAGCATCAAAACCTGCTGACGCCAGAAAATACATTGCATTTGCTGCCTGTGTTGCTGTAAAAACTGTTGTTCGTCCCATTTCCCTTGCAAAATCAGAAACAGTAGCCAATTCTTCCTGTGTTGAGCCAAGAACTGATGCTGTATTTGCCATTCCTTGTTCAAAATCAGCAAACACCTTTGTAGCAATTCCACCCATTATTGCACTGGCTGTTGAAATCAAACCAATAGCTTTCCCTACTCTTCTTAATTGTCCACTCATTGCACCCAGTCTGCCAACAAATGTTTTTGTTTGGGCACTTGCAGTGGTCAAACCAGCTTGTAAATGAGACAAGTCAGCTCTGATTCCAACCCATAATTCTTCTACAAAATTCCTGCCTTCAGGCATCAGTCTTTTCCTTTTTTTCCTTATCTAAAAATTGTGAAATTCCCTTTGATTTCAGGAAAGCTTTTTTTGCTCTTTCAGTCATCCTTGATCCAGGCATTGTTAATAACTGCAGTTTATTTGTCAAAGAACTTTTCTTGCCATCAGGGAGATTTGACGACTGGCTTGCTTGCTTTCCATCAGCCATTTTTCTCAAGTTCTCATTTGCTTTCAATAAACTATTCATTTGCCTTCTTGTTAAATCCATTATATATTCTATTGACCAACTATATTCCTTTGCAAACATGTGAACCAATTCCTTGATTCCTATGTTTTCATCTGGCTCACCAACTTGCTCAACTCTCCCATGTCTGATAAAAAATCATTCAGATCAACAACAATAGTTATTGCCTTTGCAAGTCCACCATATGTGAATGTTTCCAATATCATTTCTGTTGTATAATCACTATGCATTTTCTTCAGACTCATTCTGATAATTTCTGCTGCAACTGTAATTGCTTGTTTGTTAAATGCACCCTTTCCAGATGCATCAGACCATTCTTCCAACTTTTTTTGAAGTGTTGGCAATTCTTTTAAAGATACAGGTGTGAAATGAAGCTCAATAGAGCTTTCTTCAACTTCTTTTCCATCACCATTCTTGCTGACAAATATCTTCATTTTTTTGCCATATCCCAAAATATCGTTGAATTCTTTCTCTTCCAATTTAGTTCTCCTTTTTAAGTTAGGATTAAAAATTCGGGATGCAGACAAAATTCACAATCCCACAGGCAAGAAGTGAATTTGCAAACCATCTGCATCCCTGAATTAAAGATGGGAACTGTTAACTTATATCACCAACATCTACTGTAGCAACATTTCCACCTGAATCAGCTTCAGCACTGAAATCAAAATTAGGAATTAAATGACCATCCCTAACAAATCCCAGACTCAGCTTTGTGGATCTACACTTCACAAGAGTTATAATAAATCCAATACCATCAGTTGTCAGTGTAATAACAATCTGAAAGGTTGATGGTGAATCAACATTATCCAAATCAATCGTATCTCCAGTTCTGGTTCCACCCAATATTTTCTCAAAAGCTTGAGATGTTAGATCAGCAAATTCAGCTGAACCTGTCAATGTTCCTGTATGAGTTCTAACATCCACTGGAAATAAATTTCCACCTGCAAACAAATTGGCAACCTCAAAAGAAAAATCTACATTGACATTCTGAAGGTAACCAATATTCACACCACCAAAAGTCATGGTGGCAATACCAAATTGAACACTCATGGTGTTTCTCCTTAATTAAAATTAAACATCTTCATCATCACAAATGACCAAAAATCTAATGTAGCTGAAATAAACTTTCTCAACCACATCATCCCATAACAGTGCACTTATTTTATTAACATGCCTGCATCGTAAATTTTTGCTTGGAACAACAAGATTCATCTGAACAGGCTTTTTGTTAATTAAAAAATCCACTCTTGCCATCAAGTTATTCAAATTCGTCTGTGCATAATCTACATCCATCTTATACACTCCCATAACTTCAAGAATATATTTGTTTGATGGAATTGACACATCAGAATTTGATGCTTGAACCTTCACTATCAACTGTGGCAAAACAGCTGAATTATCGTGTTTTCTATAAATTCTATCAGCAACATAATATTCAATTTCTCTGACATCATTCCCTGTATCAGAATTATCTGCCTCTAAAATAGTAACACATGACTCTAATAAAACATTTTCTTTTGAATAAACTTCATTTGCCATTATCCAAAATCCTTCTTTACTGCTGCTTTGAACATTGCTATTATTTCTTCCTTTTTATCATTCAGAGCATCTGTCAAAAATGGTCTGGGTGGCATCCTTTTCGTTCCCTCATGAACATAAATTCCATAATAAACTGATGTTCCAGCCTTTCCTTGTTCTGCAGAAGTGGCTTGACCAACTATCGATGCTCTCAATCTTCCTGTATCAACAGCTGGCTTTTCATATCCACTTGTAATTTTTCTTTTTGCCTCAGCTTCCAAAATTATAACAGCTTTATTCATTGCCTCATGAATTTTTAGCATAGTGACTGCTGAAAATCCTTTAAATCCTCCTGCAACAGGAAGCCGTCTTCCAACTACAGCAAATTTTCCACCTGCTGCACCACTGAATCCTCTTAAATTAGCCATTATATTCCACCATCATCATAAATCATATAAACTTGGTAATGATTTGTTGTCCCTCCAGGACTTTTATCAACATATGTAACATGATATTCATCGCTCCCATCCACCACAAAATCTCCAACCTCAATATCAATTCCATTATTACAAAATCCTTCGTGTGTTGATTTTGAGATAACACCATACTCTTGATTGGATCCAAGAAGTGTATTCCTCGTTATTCTCATTTTAACAGTTGAAGAGATTGTGCTTTTTGTCTTTGATAAATCACCTGAAGCATTCTTGACAGATGCATATCTTTTTACAGTTACAGTCTTATTCAACAGCCTTGCTAAAATACTCATACCAAATTTGCATATTTATGTTTTAACTTTTTGACAAGAATCTGTATCATTTCATCAAATTCAGTTTTCACTTCCATAAAACTGTTATCATAAGATTCTTTATAATCACCAATAGACACACTCTTTAATCCACCAGATGTGCCCTGAATATCTCTTATTTTTGCCCACTTTGCAAGAATAAGATTTGCCAATCCTCTAACATCATCTGGAACAGCAGCATATCCATGATTATAAGTCACCTCAACAGTATTAAATCCCTTTGTGAAATATGGAACTGAATCATCAGATGAAGCACCTTTCTGAACACCTGTCAGCTGTATAATCCCTGAAGCTAAATCAACAACATAATAGCTACTGTTTACTGTTACTGGATCTGTATCTGTATTCATGCCATCCTTGAGAGTTGTAACAGTCAATACAGGAATATTTTTCAAAATCAATTCTTTCTGCCTATCCCTTCTAATATCATGCAATTCCACCACACTATCTGTCTGTATGAATTCACCTATCTTTGAATTGATTATATCATTAACAATGTCAAGCATTGCTTCCGATATTGCTGTAATATCAACTCCAGCAATATCAGCTGACTTGATTTCGTCTGCATAATAAACTTTTTTAGCCATGATTTATGCTTCCTGTCTTGGATTTTGCAATACAACTAAACTAATCTTGTCATTTCCCAAAATATCATTGCCCAATGTTGAATCATATGTCCATTCCACAAAGACATAACAACTTCCCTCAACCAAATCAGCTCCTTGTAAAAGAATGGTTTCAGTTGCTGCTGCTGCTGCCATTGCTTCATCCTCTTTTTCATTAATTACAGCATAATCAGCATCCAGCAATGTCCATTTGGCAGTGTTAGGTATTACTTCAGCACTTTCTTCATCATAGAATGTTATTACCAAGGCAATACTTCCTCCTGCAATTGGATAAGATGTTGAAGCTATACTTGATGGCATAATTTACACTCCATCATCTGCTGCAGTTACAGTGTATGTAACCTCAATTACATCATTATCATCCACATCTGATTTATCACCACCAGTAAATGCACCACCACAAAATATAGTTCCAGATGTTCCCCCCTTAGTGCTATCAGTTACAATTACAGCTCCACCAATCACTTGATCATTAGTATCAACAGTAAATGCAGCCTTGCTGGCACTATTATCTACTGACTGACCTGAAACAGCCCCAAGTGTTAATGTCTGTCTGACTGCTTCATCATAATTTGTATTTTCTGTCCAACCAGCATGAGTTGCCATTGTATCACCAGCAGCAACTGAAGGTGCAGTATTGGTTATAAGGACATAAAATGCAGCAGTATAACCTGATCCCTTTAGATATTTATCAAGAACATCATCCAATCCTTCATCAACAACCAAGTTCTCAATTTTATCTTGCCATTTAATTTTGCCATTCTTGTCCTTACAGACAACATCAAATACACCACCAAGAACAAAACCAGCTCTATTACCATTCTGTGGCAAGTTAACATTTGTTTTTACATCAATCATTACTTTACTCCTTATTAATTTAATTCAGTATTTGATTTTTTAGCTGTAACATCAATATTTGATTTTTTAGCTGTCACAGATGCAACTGATTTTTTAGCTGTTACATCAATATTTGATTGTTTTATTAAGAATGTTAAGGTTGAACTTTTCACAACAAAACTTATTTTTACCTCACCTGATGCCAATTGGGAAATTTCAACTGTTCTATCACCAAGCTTGAACCCATCTGACAGGGCAACAGCAAATCTTGTTATATTTGCTACAGCATCTCCTAACTGAAATGCATCCAATACATTTACTTGAAATGTAGCTGAAATAGAACCAACATCTGATAGTGTTATTCCATCTACACAGTTAGCTAATAGAAATAAAATTCCAGAGGCACTGTCACTTAATTTTATACCATCTGAAGCCATAGCACTTACAATTCTTTTCCAATTAGAAGCATCACCAAATTTTACTCCATCTGTAACACTAACAAATGCCCTTAAAAGTGACTCAACTGTTTCAGAAAGTTTAATACCATCTGTAATCTCTGTTTGGTATGTTGCTAATAAACTTGAATTATCACTAAATTTGATACCATCTGAAATTATTGCTTGTATTGCTCCACCTGCAATAGAACCAATTACAGAATCACCAAACTTAAATCCATCTGAAGCCAATACCTGATATATGGTATTTATTGTATTAATATCACCCAGCTTCACTCCATCAGACATTATAGTCTGGAGTATTTTTGTAGCAAGTGAAACATCTCCCATCTTTATTCCATCACTTAACAATGCACCAAATAACATATTGAATGATGCTGAATCACCCAACTTGAATCCATCTGCTATAACAGATTGGATTAATTTACCAACAATTACAGAATCACCTACATCAATTCCATCTGATAGCAAGGCTTGAACAATTTTTGTAGCTACATCTGTGTCACCTACCTTAAATCCATCTGCCAGCAGTGACTGAATTATTTTAGTTGTTGAATTAATATCACCTATATCTATTCCATCACTCACCAATGCTTCAGCAATTTTTATAGCTACACTTGCATCACCTACCTTAAATCCATCACTAATTATGGTTTGAATTAACTTACCTACAATTACAGTATCACCTAATTTCACTCCATCAGATAATAATACCTGAACAATTGCATTTGTTACATAAGAATCACCAAACTTTGCTCCATCAGTTATTAGTGCTTGAATTGCTTTAGTGGTTAAACTAATATCACTTATTTCTATTCCATCAGCTATTAATGCTTCAACAATTTTTGTAGCTACATTGGAATCACTAAGTTTAAATCCATCTGAAATAGACACTGCAAATAATTTACCAGCAAGAGATGAATCACCAAATTCAAACCCATCAGATAACAATGACTGAATTATCTTAGTTGCTATATTTGTATCACCTACCTTAAATCCATCTGTTACAGATGATTGTAATATAGCATTTTCTACAGGTGTATCTCCCACCTTCATACCATCTGTGATTATTGCTGCCACTGTTTTAAGAACTGACAAGGCATCACCCAATTTCATTCCATCTGTTATTAAGGAAGCAAATAATTTTGCACCAGCAACTGAATCACCCAATTTCATTCCATCAACACCAATAGCCTGTAATATTTTTACACCAAGTGCAGAATCACCAAACTTTGCTCCATCTGATAATTCTACAAGAAATTGAGCAATATTACCTGATGTATCACCCATATTAATTTGTTCTGTCACCAATGCTTGTAATATAGCATTCTCAACACCAGAATCAGAAAATTTCACACCATCTGTTACTGCTACTTGATATGTTGTAAATCCTGCTGCTGTTGTAAAATAGGCTCTAATGTAATATGTTATATTTGCACTTTCTGCAGTTCTTGTTTCAATTACTCTGCTGGCATCTCCATAAATAGCATATTCACTAAATCCAACTGTTATATCTATTAAATTCTGCATCCATGCAGTAGTGGTATCACCATCCTGTCTCATTCCAAATGCAATATTATCTCCATCAGCAGCAGCATCTACATGAATAAAAGCACCATTAGTTGCTCCTGCTGGCAATGTATAATTCTGCCAAGTATCATCAGATGAATTTGTAAATGATGTAGCATCTGTAGGAACTGTAATATTGCCATCATCTGTCAAATAACCAATATATCTGGCATCATTGGTTATCTGCTGAACTTTCATTTCAAATATTTCATTGGCATCTACTCCACAACTTAACACTGCATGATTAGACACATCCCCTGTAAATGTATCTGATGAACCATTTTTCCTCACTTCTGTTCTTCTTGTTGAACTTGAATCACAATCAAAAAAACAATAAAATGCTACATCACTACCATCTGAATAAGCAGTTACATCATGTGTTTCATAACCACTTGTTCCAGTATTTGTAAATGTAGCTGGACTATTAGTAAAGAAGAAAGCACCAGCATCAAAATAAGCAATTACTGTAAACTTAACATCATTGGTATCACCAATAGTCTCAACTATTCTATTTCCATCAATTCCAATAGCATGAACAAAATGAAATGGATCAGCTGAAGAACCTTGAAAATCATCTGTTGAACCATTCTTTTTTATCCCCCATTTCCCAGCAGTTCCTACACTGGTATCAACATGAACCAATATTCCTATTGCTCCTGATGGAACAGGTGTGCTTACATCCCAATCTTCCCAATTTCTATGAGATGATTGGGTGTGAGATATTATATCACCTGGAGCCAACCACACAAGTGCCATAAAAATAAATCCTATTAACTTGTAAACCATGTTCTCAAATCAAATCCTGAATAATGACTTTGTATTTTCCAATCCAACCAATCAACTAAATCATCAATAAATTGTTTCATACCTGCTCCTTGTGCTTGATAAAATGCTACAGCTTGAGCTTTTCTGTGAACTATCAATCTTGGACTTCCTGTCTCATCACTTTGTCTTTTATTAATATCATTATTGTTGTATTGTTCATTTGCAGGTAATTGATTATTGACAAGAATTTTACACACATCATCAAGCCACTGAATAATTGTATAACCTACATCAAATTGAGCCTGATTTATGGTGCCATAATTAACTGGACTACCATCATTCACCCCAGCATTTTTACCAAATGGCAAAATCAAATCAATCTGATCCCTGAATGACTCATTTATCTTATTATAAAATTGACATCTTTTTTCAACATACCATTCTCTTGCTCTACCATGCTGGGCACCATCCCTGTAAAGAGTCATCTTTGCTTGTATATCTGCACAATCATGATTAATCCAATTCATAACATCCTCTTTTCATATAACTTAATGCCCAATAACAAAAAAACAAATCATTTTAATCAGAACACATCCTGACAAGACTGGTTTTCTAACAACATAACCATTAACACCACATCTCTATATTTCCCATCTTTGAACACATAATCTTTCATCAGTGATTCCTTGACAAATCCATTTTTCTCATATATATGGATTGCTTTTTTATTTTCTGGGAAAACAGTTAAAAAAAGCCTATGGATATCATCTCCTTGTCCTATTGCCCAATTGATTGACCACTTCACCATTCTATCACCATATCCATTTCCATAAAAATTAGGTGATACAACATACCCAACTTCACATCTTCTATGAATCAAGCTATCTATGTGAAACTGAACATACCCAACTGGTTTTGAAAACTTTGTATTGAATGCTATGTAAATTCTAAAATTGGGATCTTGCTGATACACACCTTCATACCATTCTTCCTGTTCAATTTTTGTGATTTTTTTAGAATGGAAAAGTGAACTCACCACATCAGGATGGCTTCTGGTTACTCTCAGAAATTCACTGTCCTGCCAAATAAAAACATTCTTTAGAACACTTTTGAATCTTAACTGGTTCAATCTACCACCCTCCTTGCATCACCCTAACAACTTTGAAAACATCTTCCCTATTAATCATAACATGTAATGGAAGTAAAATTAATTTTTTCCAAATTGTTTCTGTAACTGGTAATACAGTATCACTGTATGGTTTGTAAATATCATACATGTGATTTGGATAATAATGGACTCCAGGAAAAATATTATTCTCATTGAATTTCTTTACCAACTCATCTCTGTCTCTAACCATAATTGGAAATGTATGTGCTGCTGATAATCTACCATCATCTCCCTCAGCCCTGCTTAAAACTCTAACAAATTTATCAGTTTTGACCATCTCACATATTCTATCACAATACATTCTTGAAATAAATCTTCTCATTGCATTGTGTTGCTCAAGGTATTTTAGCTGAACCAATGCTATTGTAGCTAAAATATCATTGGTATGATACTTATATCCAACCTCACCAACATGATACATCCAATTATATCCCTCATTTTCCCCTGTCTCAGTTCTAACATATGTATCCTTATCAATTCCCATCCATCTTAGCCTCCTCAACCTGTCTGATACATCTTTGTTGTTTGTTGTTATCATACCACCATCACCTGTAGGCAAGTTCTTTACTGGGTGGAAAGAGAAGCATGCTATGTTTTTTTCATATCCATTGCAATTGCCAACTCTGTTATTCAAATTATATTGTGCCCCACAGGCATGAGCACAATCCTCAATTACCCACAAATTCCTTTTCTTAGCAAATTCATAAATTGGTTCCATATCTACAGGATATCCTGCATAATGAACCACAACAATAGCCTTTGTTTTCGTCGTAATCTTTCTCTGTATCTCACTAAATTGTATTCCTAATGTTACATCATCAATATCACAGAATACTGGTATTGCTCTTTGATACAGAATAACATGATTCGTGGAAACAAATGTCATAGAAGTTGTCAACACCTCATCTCCATCAGCTACACCAGCAATTATTAATGCTAAATGAAGTGCTGCAGTGCAACTGTTGACAGCTACTGAATGATTGCATCCTATAAATTCTGAAAACTTGTCTTCAAATTCCTTTGTTTTCCCTCCAAGACCAATCCACCCTGATTCAAGAACTGGTTTCAATTCTGACAATATTTCATGCACTAACATTTGTGGCTTGAACAATTGTATCATTCTTCAACTCCTTGTAAATTTTTTCCAGCTCATGTGATCTATGTTTATATGTGTGTTTCTGTCCAATCAAAAGTCTCCCATTCTCATACACTCTTCTTCTATTGTTCGGATTATCCAAATAACTTCTAATCCAATACTCCAATCCATCATATTCATTAAACCACACCAATTCATTTCCATTACTAAACATCTGATCTATGCCCTTGAAATAATATGTAAAATATGTCCCACATGCCATACTATTCCAAGTTCTGTTGCTGGTGTAAAGATTAATATCATTGAATGCATTTATTCCAAGAATTATTTTACAACTTGACATAGCCCTAACCAATTCCTCTCCAAACACTGGTCTCTGTCCCATTTCCCAATTATGCCCCAACACCAACATCTTGAAACTCTTATTCAGTTTATTCACTATGTCTCGTCTTAACCCAGAATCAGGAAAAATATTCTTATAATTTCCACCAAAAAATCCTATGTCATAAACCTCTGGAACATCCATTTTATAAAATTCATCCAAATCTGTAGCAGTGTGATGATACATCACCTTCTTTGCACCAATATCTCTGAATTTTTTATTATATTTTCTATCATTACTATTGACCAAAATAGCATCATAACACCTTGCCACTCTCCTCAAATGTGGAGCAATATCATCCCTAACATCACCATAAAAAAGCACCCATACACTTGGAAAAAAGTTTTTACATTCCTCAATAATTTCCTGTCTTATTACCTCACCTTTGTTTACAAATACAATGTCTGGATTGAATGAATACAAGTAATGAATAATATAGGTTTTCAAAGCCTCTGTTCCTTCATTATTATTCACCAATCTATAATCAAATGTTACAACCTCATTTCCTGCTTCTTTGAATCCTTTCAATCTGTATTTATCTGAACAGTGTTTAGCATATGTTCCAATATAAAGAATTTTCATAATACATGTTTCCTTGCCAAACACCTTATATCACCATTAACTCTAAATTCAATGTGATTCCTATCCTTCACTCTGGTGACCACTTCCTTGCACTCTGCAACAATAAAAAATTTCCTTGTTAATTTTTCCCTCAATATTTCTGTTGTAAATAAATTCCTGTTATACATGCCCTGTCCTTTTCCACTCCATCCCAATAAATTTCTATTTCCCCAAACCAAAAGATGATCCCAATCTTGGCTGTTGTGCCTTTCCAGCCATTCCTCAATATAAATTCTTGCATTTGGACATAAAATTTCTAAATGTCCTGTTGGTTTCAAAATTTGATGCCAATGTTCAAGAGTCTTGTCAAAATGATCTGGCTCTAAATGTTCAATCATATGAGATGTAAAAATATAATCTATTGTTTCAAAACCAAAACCTGTATCAGCAGCATCCCTTTTAACATCTGCACCAGGATGATATTTATCAACAGAAGTGTATCCTGGAATTTTCAAACCTCCTGATCCAATATTCAGCTTCATTCAGATTGCTCCCTAATTTTCTTTAACATTAATTTTGCACGATCCAAAAACCTGCCTTCGATGGCAATGTCAAATCCTTTTTTAGAAAGCTTATCCCTTTCCTTTTGATTTTTCAGATAATAATCAATCTTATCATTCATTTCACCCTTATTTTTATACATAGGAATTGAATCACCAAATACATCTTTTATTCCACAATTATACTGGGCAAGAGCAAATCCACCACTGGCTAAAATATCATAAAGCTTCATTGGAACAAATCCAAGCCTATTCATGTCATCATGCCCATCCACTAATGTTATCTTTGCCTTACAATAAAGCTCATTCAATTTCTCATATTCCCAATACCTTCCTGCATACCATCGTTTTGCATACTCATAGTTTCCATTGTTCCACTTGTGTCCATAAATCTGTATAATTAATTTAGAATTTCTATCCAACCAATAGATCGCTTCCCTTCCCCATTCAGTGCCACCTCTTGCATTTCCTACAAAAAGGACATCAATATCTTTTCTTGGTTTGATTAATGGTTTACTGAAATCAGTGCAGGATGGAACATGATATCCACAAATATTAGGATGCCATTCCCCAAATTTAAGGATATCTAACATTTTCGGAGACAAACAAAAAACCAAATCATATCTTGCCATCTCTGTTTTGGTCATTCTATCTGGATGGCTGTAAAACCAAATTACATTGTAAGTTTTGCTGTTGTATCCAAATCTTCTATCAACTTCTGGAAATGGTGCTCCCCAAAGATACAAACTAACATCAGCATCTTCTCTGGAGACCTCAACATTTATTCCAAGGGATGTAAATGCCTTGACCAGATTTTCCTTAACCCAATAATCTCCCCAACACATATATGTATTTGCATCAGCATCTGCCCATGTTACAACATTAAGATTGATAACACCATTTTCCCTGCTGTTTAAATTAAATCTGGATTTCTTGACAATGTTGTATGTGTTTAAAATATTTCTGCTGCCATCAGTTCTATCCATCTTTTCCTTCTGATTCATCTTCCTCCAAATCCTCTAATTCATCAATTGGTTCCACTTCTTGTGCATCTTCTGGAAATTCATCCTTGACAGCATTTTCATCAGCTATCTCTTGCAACTCTGCATCCTTGTCCTCTGATAAATCTTCCTCAATTGCTTCAGATGGCTTGTCCTGTAAAATATCATCAGCATCAATGAATGAATAAAGCTCTTCCTTTTCACCCTGACTTAATATATTGAATTCAAATCCTTCAGATTTGACTTTCTCAACAAGAAAATTATACAAGTCATGTGGGAATCCATATGTTCTGTATGCACCAAACTTCCTGACTCTTCTTGTTCTGGCAATTAAAAATCTGAAGTTTGAACCATCTACAACAACAGCATTATTCCCTAACAATTTCTTTGCTTCCTCAACCCAATCTTTTTTAGGAATAATAGAATGGTTAACAATTAAGAAAAATGGGGCACCATTTTTCAATGCTAATGACAAACCCTTGGCATAAAGATTTCTCAAATCATCATTAAAATCCTCAACCACCTCAACAGGACAATGCAATTTTGATTCATATGCCTTTTCCCTTGTCTCCTCATAAACATCATCATTGTTTCCAAATACCACCAACGGAACTGTTGGCATCTTCTCATTCTTCTTAAACACCTTGAAATTATACATTATCCAATTACCTCCATTATTTTAGTAGCAGATTTTTTGCCAATTCCTTTTATTTCTACAAGGTCTTCCATTTTCCTTGGTATAGATGCCCCATCCACATATCCTGCATCAAGCAAAGCCTTGACTATGTATGGGTGCTCAGGGAATAATTCAGCTACAGACTGTGATTCAACTGAAATAAATCCCCCCATTGTATCTGAAGTCATTGCTCCTGTTATTAATGGAACAACTTTTCCAGAATTATCTCTGGGTGTTGATTCCTTCTTATTCGTGATATGTTTAGAAACATTTCGATCATTACACAAATAATCGTCCATCATTTTCTCCTTATAAAGTTTGCTAATTTTGATTCCACATTTAATTCCCCTTCCCAAATCACCAAACAATTCCACCACACCCACACTCACAAATCATAAATTCCTCACATCCTTGATGTTTTTATATGGATGGTCTTCTAAAATTTTAGGCAGTATTCCATCAAATGGTTCTGCCCAAGACCTAACATCTTGTGTTACCATAGTTGCATCACTCAGTTCCTTCCACTCACTCACTGTATCGGTAACAAATTTTTCAATTCCTCTAAGTTTATAATACCTTATTTTAATCAACATTTTTCCTAATTTTCTACACCATCCAAAATGATAAATCCTATCACCACCAAATTCCTTTTCCTTGAAATCTGGACTAATAACTGGTATGTGAATTGCATTCTGTGTATTAACAAAATGATTAAAACTGGTTTCATGTCTAAATGATTTATCCCATCTCCAAATTCTCGGATGTTTGGTTCCCCATTTCCCTCCTGCATCAACTGCTATGTTTTTAAAACTTAACCAAAAATGAAAGAAAGGCATTTTGAGAATTGTAAGATCTGGATCATCCACAAATTCCTGAATAGCTAATTGAAATGTTTCTGGCTTCCACACCTCATCACTATCCAACTTGAGATAAAATTCACCTGTCACATTTTCTGCTATCTTATTCTGCATTTCAATTTTATCTTTCCATGCCTTTCCTTTGCCATATCGAATTTTTCCTATTGTATCCTTGAATAGTAATCTTGTAAGGGCAGATTCAACTTCATCAAATTCAGCATCATTGGTATTCTTGTATCCATCAACAAATCCATGAGCAATTACCACTTCCCATAAATATGGAAATAAGCTGTTTACAGCATACTCTAAATAATCATATCCATCCCCAACAATTACACCTGCTGTCACCTTTGGAATTTCAAATAGCTCCAACATTCTTTCAGCAGTTTTCCTCACACTTGCATAGCTCTTGTTAGCATACTGTTTAGAACGGGCAAAATCTTGGTGGGAACCATCTTTTCCCAGTGCTTCCATGATTGCTTGGAGGAATGCACCTTCATCACCAATCGGAATGTAGACAGGTAAATTACCATACAATTCCCTCAACACAGGCAAATCATATGTGATAACAGGAATACCAAAATAAAATGCTTCCATTGGTGGCATCCCTGCACCTTCAAACTTTGTAGGGAATATTAGCAAATCTGAATTCCTGATTATCCTAAATTTCTCCTCATCACTTATTTGTTCATGAATAATCCAGTTATCCTTTTTCACCTTATCAATAACAGTCCTTGTTTCTGACCAAATTTTCCCTATGATATGAATATCTACATCATCTGGAATCTTTTCAAACAATGTAATTGGCTTCTTAAAATCTGCCATCCTGGACAAAAATACAACAGACTTTCTATCATAATGCCTTATGCCAGCTTCCTTCATCACTTTGTCAGCAGTCAGCTGATTAAAATTTGGATACAGCACCTCAACTGTTTTATTTCTAAATTCAGGATCCCAATCCTGCAGCCATTTCTTGCTCTCCACAGATGGTGTAATAATTTTATCAGCTTCCAACAAACTTTTTTTATAGCTTGACCAAAAATCCTCTGTTGAATCAATCCCTTCCCTGAATTGCCTAATCCAGTTCGGAGTTTCAAACATCATCAAGTATAATTTGAGCTTCCATTTCTTTGCATAAGCATGTGCAAATTGTCCACAAATATTTGGTATTCCAAAAATCAAATCATAAGGATTTTCCCTCTGGTGCATCAGCCAATCATTGGAATAAGCCATGCTGAAATTATCATTGTAATAATCCTTGAAGTCATCATAGAAAGGAGGCTTGTGTGTGGATACAACTGTTACACGAGTATAATGGGATAAAATCAATGCCTGCAAGAACATTGAATATCTTCCACCTGTGTAGTGTGGCATGAATTCTATGAAAAATGCTACATGTGGGAATATAGTGGATTGTTTTCTTTTGGCAGGTGCTGGTGCTTGCTTATTCTTATTTAAAAAAATTGGTGACAATGCAGCAAGAATAAGTTTCTGTATATCAAATGTTGAATTTTCAAGTAAAAATTTCTTCTGTATTCTTAAATCTAAATAACCATCATTGTCCCTGACTGATATTACTTGTTCCTTTTTTTCCACTGACTTTTTTTCTTGGGTCAGAAGATTTTTGCCTGTGTCTCTGTCCATCATCTTTCACCAATTTTGAATTTCTAAAAATTAATTTTTTAAATGACTCTGGTAATCCAAATTTTCTCATTTTTTCAGACTTTCACTTATGTCTTCTAAAACACCTAACATTGCACTTGTCTTGTCTTCCTTCAAGCTAACATTCAACAATTTTATTTCCTTTAGTATATCTTTTTGAACTACCAAATTGCTATTGCCTGTTTCCTGAAGTTTAGCATACAATGTTATATCTTGTTGTGCTGCATCCACTCCAATATTTATTCTGCCTTCTAATCTTTCCATAGTGACTTTATTATCATTGACAGATTGATTAATTTCACCTACTGTTTTAGTTATACCACTAACATCCATTGCACAAACAACTGGTCTCCTGCCACCTTGACCAATAACATCTCCATTGCCACCATTCTTTTTATTCTTCAGCCAATCAAAAATAATTTTAACAAGCAATGTTGTTGTAGCTGTCATCCATACACCACCTAACACAATCAATAAGTATTGCCACCATATCATAAAAATTCCTTTTTTTAAAAATGCACCAGCAGATTGCTTTCCACTGGTGCATTTGGGTCATTGGGAAAATTTCATTAACTAATTGTTGATGGTGATTCTAAATTCCAGACCTGACATAATGCTGCTTTGTGCATAACCTGAAAATCTGCTCTCTCACTCAAGACAAATACCTTGACATCTTCCTTGATCTCCTCATCTGTCTTGATTTTCACTCTCCTTCTATCCCCAATGATGGGATTTCCAATATGTGTAATTACACCATATCCATCTGTTGTTTGAGCAGAATTTATCACTGCAACTTTGCCATACAACTTGCCGAATTCACCTGTAAATATTGTTGCTTGTGGACCATATTTATCAAGTGTAACCAACTTGGCATCATCCAGTAACTGGTTTGAACTCCATGGATTCAGAATGAGCAATAAGTTCTGCATCACTCTGCCATACTTTCCAAGATTATACATTGCTTGACGAATTATTGCTGTGGACATTGCTCCACCACCACCATCTACTCTATTGGCTGCCCTTGTATCGTCCCCAAGAACACCTGCAATATCTGCTGCCAATGTGAGCAATCCATACCATATCATTCTGTGATCCTTGGTAAACCATGTGCTGGCAGTTTCACTTGCTTCTGTAGCTGTGGTAGGACTATGTGCAGGATCACCAATTATCATAGCCTGTTCTTCTGCTTCTGCCAATGCCCCTGCAAAAATTTCCCTTGCTATTGCTTGCATATCATTCTGAGCATCCTCTATCACTTCCATGGATAAGTCAATTTCACTCAAGAATTTCTTTGCAGTAAGTCGCAAGGTTGCAGTTGTGAATGTGGTTTTGATTGCTGCTGTTCCTTCAGTTGATTCATAATACACTTTTGGTTTGCTCAAGATTTTGGGATAATCAAGAGTTTTTGTCCTCATCGGGACAACACGGAATGCTTGTCGGAGAAAGTTTTGATCCCATACATACTGAATGAACTGTCTGGCAAGAGGCAGTGGCAAAAAATCTCCACCTGTTCCTGCCGTTGTGTTCATCAGAGCCTTCCTCAAAGCATCATTTAATCCTTTGTTTTCCATTTTTGTTTTCCTTTATTTTTGAGTTGTCATCAATTAATTAAAAAACATTAACTGTTGATTTTGGCTCCGAACCAGGCACCCAAAGCTTCCTCTTTGCCCTCATTATCCAATGCTTCCAGCTCTTCATCAATATCCTTTTCTTTCTCCTCCTCCTTTTCCTTGACAAACTTGCCATCTTCACCCAGTATCATTCCTGATTTCTCTTCCTTGACTAAAACAGACACACCTTCACCAATACCATGGTCGCTCATCAGCTTCCTTACTGCTCCATTGAATTCAACCATACTATCTGTTTCCTTCTCCTCGTCTGTTTTGCTATCCTTCAATTTGTCATCAATAGCTTTCGCAACTACCTCTCCAATCACAGGTGCAAGTGATTCTGTGAATTTTGTAACAAAATCCTTTGGATCAAATTGAGCTTCATCCTTCTTCTCAGAAGGATCCAGCTCTACTTCTTTTTTCCCCAAACTCTTTGTTACCTCATCGGCAACTGCTTCCAACTTGCTTGCAATCATTTGTTGGATACTTTCTTTCAAATCCATGATTAATACCTCATTTAATTAAATTTAAGCTAATTGTTCATCAAGTGTTGCTGCTAATTCAGCCAACTGTGTAGAAAGGGATTCAACCTTATCACCAAATTCAGATGACAGGCTGTTGATTTTGGTCTTCTTCTCTGTTGGCTCTAAATTATCATTATAGACAATCTTATGCACTGCTTGTCTAAATGCCCAAAACAAATCATACAACTGACCACTGATGTTATCCTGCTGAATTATCTCATCCAATGCTTTAGATAATTTTTTGGTATCAACACCTTCATCATCAAGTGTATTTATTGTTTGAAAGGCAGTCAATAATTTTTCAAAATTTTCCTCTGTCAACTCACCACTCAAATGTTTAGTGGTAATCAACTCCATTTGTGGAACTGTAAGTCCCAACTCATTTCTTTTTTGTTCAATTGCTTTCTTCACAGCCTCTGTGTCCTTGCCATTTGTTATTGCCCAGCTTAATACAAAATCCTTTTCAAGTGTTGGTTTTTCACTTGCTTCCTCTTCCACTTCTTCCTCTATTTCATCTACTTCCACATCCTCATCAATAAACTCATTCATACTTTTTATAATAGGTGTAACCCAAGTTCCATATGCAGATGGCATTGCTGTAACTGAAACCTCATAAACATCACCATCCACCAATTCCCTTACATCTCTTTGTGCCTTCTCATCAAATACCTTGTGTGCTTTGGTAACTTTCCCACCTACTGAATATCCAAGCTTAATGCCATGGTCTAATTTGTTCAAAATATTCGTTACCACTTCATTGCCTGTAGGATTATTTTCAGGTTCAAACTCTGGTTCCAGTGCAGTCAATATTTCAAAATTATCCTCATCTCCTCCTGTATCATCAATGTATCCAATTGTTTTCTCAATCTTATGTTCATGCTCAGAGAAAACAGTAAGTCCCAAAGCTGTTTGTTGCATTTTTTTGATGAACTGTTTTGAAATTCTTTCATCTTCCCTGTCCACTGTTGTATTGCTTGCAATTCCATGTAAAAATTTCTTTACCTTCCCATCCACTTCTTTCTCAAGAATTTTTGCCATACCATTTTCTTGGTCAAATGGAATAAATACCTTGAATAATCCTTTATCTTTTGTTTTATTCAAAAACTCTTTCATGATAAAATTCTCCATTGATTTTTTTACATTCCAGGTTTCTTTATCAGAATTCCACTCAAATTTTTCTTTGACTGAATTCCAAGCTTTTTCAGAAGCTTGTTTATTTGTTAATCCATTTGTTCTATTTTGGTTATATAATGCCATCCAGACATTTTGTGTGGTTTCTGGGAGTGTTTGAACTTTAACAGGCAATTTCTTTATATTGGTGTATTTCTTTTTCACCCATTTGTCCCCTTGCTTCTTGTATTTATCCTTTACTTTTGACCAAGCAGCTTTCCTTGCATTATCCTCACTTCCACCTCCACTCAAAACAGAATTAAATACAGCCACCCAAATCTTTTTTGCACCAGCTGGAAGTCCTTTTATGGAATCTGGTATATTGTTTGGCAAAGAATATGGCAAAAATTCCACTCCATTTTTTATATAGTTCTGGGTGGAATTTAAGTTTGTAATATTTTAAAAACTAAACTATTTTATTGAAACCATCTAAATAAGATAGGAAATACAGGTGGGCTATTTTTTAAGCAGGTTGGTTTTCTTTATCAAAAGCAAGCTGTTTTCTGTATTCAATTCTCCAGTCATCATCAACCACTGATGTATCCAGTATGATATCTGGCTTTACATTAAATTTCTTTTCCAACTCTTCTACTGTATCATCGTATTTTTTTTGCCATTCTGTCTTTTTATTCTCTGGCATCACAATCTCCTTTATATTCAAACATACAATATCATTCCATAATTATAGCAATCCTTGCTGTATCTATGCCTTTAGACATATACATCATTTCAAACTCTGTAACAAATTCAATGCCGGGCACAAATGGTGATATGAAGTGATTGAGAATATCAGATACATTCACCTCAATCTCAAGAACAGCACTTCCCTCACCTCTTGAAAATTCTCGTGCAACATCCTTTGATACAGTCCATGAAGTAAGTGAATTTTGACCAACATTCAGTGTATCATGGGTTGACAGACTTCCTTTTTTAATACCTAATTTTTCAAAATAATCAGCTTTAACACCTCTATATAATTTAATAGTTTTCCCATATACTTCTGTTAAAAATTTTTCACTAAACATTTGAGTAATCTTAAATGCATCCTGAAAATGATTCGGATCCATTCTCATTCCTTTAAATGACCTTTCAACATTATCCTTAAACCATTTAATCAATGATTTGTCATGGTCTATAAACTCATAGTCATGATACAACACACTTGATTTTTTGTGAACAGATGCAGCATTCTTCAACAAACCTGCCCCACCACTATTTGCTGATCCATACCAATTTAACATTGTTACTCTAAACTGGCTGTGAAGAACAGCTCCCATTGTTTGGTGATACATTGCAATCATATCATTTTGGAATGCTGCTGACAAATTCATCCTGATATATAAATCTCCCAATTCTCCCTTACTAATTAACGGCTTTTTAAAATTTTTATTAAACTCTTTAATTTTCTTTAATTCACCAGCATGCTTATCCTTAAAAGTTGCCCATCTGGCATCTACAGCTTTTTGAAATGGATCAGCCTTCTTAACATTCTTGTATAACTTTTCTACATTCTGTGCTGCCTGTGTTTTTGCTGCATTAACATCACCCTTTAAAACTGGAATCCAAGTGCACCTACACATAGCATGAAGTGGAATCAAACCTGCTGCATTTGGAATTGTAAAAATTTGTCCATCCATCAAATTACAGTTTGGACACAACCTTTCATCAGGTGTAACCATAAACTGGACTTTTTCAACAACTCCAATCTGTTTATAAGATTCCAATCTTCCTGATGCAAATGCTCTTGACACCTCTGTTCTTGCTACTGTTGTTGCCCATTTATCAGGTGAAATATTATATCTGTATCCTTGTCTAAGAACATTTCCCTGTGTATCTATTTTAGTGGAAACATTTACCTCAATCGGCTTGTTCCAGACTTCCAATATTCTTCCCCTGATTTCAGGAATGCTTTCGAAATTTCTTATCCCATCAAGTATTTCAAATTTAATCTTATTAGAGATTTCTGTTGTTACAGCTGAAGCAAGTTGTATCTGATAATTTCTCAAATAATTTTCAACATTAGGATCCAGTAAAGCAAAATCAATTCCAATGTCAAAGGTCTTGAATACACTTTGACCTCCTGCATCAACTCCCCTAAAAACAGAGTCTGTCAGAGCTGTTCCAAATGGATCTGGATTTACCTCAGCAATTACATTGATTAATGACTGTGGAATATCTCCTGGAGATTTTTCAAACCATTCTTTAATCTTAACTGGAAAAGTGTGAACTTTGAATCTGTAGTCCCCGACTTGTTTGTATTTGAACTTTGGTGCAAAATCTATTCTGGTGAGTTCTTGTGATGAGGATAAAAATTTATTGCTTAATTCATACAGTGGAACAAACTCTTCATTGAAAAGCTTGAGTGTGTTGCTCTTGGCATCCTTAAATTCTTTTTGCAGTCTTGCTTCAAGTCTTTCCTCTTCCAGAAGTTGCCACTGAAATAAAAGTTCTGTATCTGTTTGTTGCTTCTCAATAACATCAGTCTGCATCTACTACATTTCCTTTTGGAAATAAATAAACTTTAGACAACATCTTGTCCTTTGCCTTGACAATTTCATCTAATATCTCAAGTCTTTTTCCAGGATCCATTGTTTCCCATCCAACTGGAAATCCATTTCCTTCCTCTAAATATTTTAACAGCTGTGTCTTTGTTGATATTACTGTTGGAACAATAGGTGGATTATCAGTTTGTGTTGCCAATGAATATGGAGCTGTAACTGGAACAGCTGATTCCCCTGTTTTTGGATTTATTCCAAATGGAACTAAATTATTCTGTAAATAAGGAACATTTCCCCATGGCACAGGATTCAGCCCCAGTCCCCTTACTCTTATTTCATTGATTGTAAGGACTCCATTCCTTGTATAAATTTCATGCCATTCTGCCTGTTCCCTCTTATCATCCAATTCCAAATCAAAATCTAAATATATATCATTGAACCCAAATCCAGATTTAGCAAATACAATTTGGTTATTAAATTTTTCTGAAAACAATTTCAGGTGTGGTCTAACAGCATCCCTTTTAAACAGCTTTGTCTGTTCATTGCTATTCAGCTTTCCCATTCCAACATCCACAACACCTAACACAATTGGCTGCATATCGTAAATTGCCATTATCTTTGTTAACAGCCATCTACTGTATTCCTGAAACTGCATTTCATCATTTGTAAGTCCTACCTTTTCAAACTTTATGTTTCCTTCTTCAGTTGCAATCAGCAACGGCTTATGAGGTTGTCCCTGCAATTCCCTTCTCCACCATGACCTGAATCTTTCAATTGCTGCATCTGCCTGTCCTGTTCCAGCTCCCTCAACTAACACTGCAAATCTTGGTGTAGCATTATTATAGAAAAAATCTAAATTGTGCTGGCTGGCATATAACTCAGCTGTAACTGTTTGATTCAATGACTCAAGTTTAGACAATCCATAAACACTATTGGATCTGGGATTCTGCATGAAATACATTATCCTTTCCATTCCCCAGCTTGCAATTTCCTTCATTTCAAAATCAATCTGAACATAAGATTTCTGTTTATCAAACATCCCTTTTTCATTGACATTCAGCTTAATTGAATTTCCTGGAACAGCATAAATTTGAATCCTTTTTTTGGCAGTTGCTAAATTTGTTTCTCTTACAATCTCTATGGCTGCAGCATCATACTTTAGCATGTCCCTTGTTACTTTCTTTCGCAATGAGGAATCAAAGCTCTCATTGTTATCATTTGGTTTTGTGATGAGTTCCCCAAGTGCAAACATATTCCTTTTGGTTTGATCTGTTGGCTGTCCTGCTTTTCCATATGATAATGGCTTAATCAATGGATTGATATCTGACACCCTATCCACTATCTTATCAACACATGCCCTTATCCATACATTTGCAAGATACATATTATCCATTTGAGCAAATGTAAGTGTTGAAATCTTTTCAGGATATTCAATATCACCATCAGTCTTGCCACCACCAAACTGCACTTCCCTTGAGTCAATGGAACTCAATTTTTCTGCTTTTACAAAAAAGTTCTTTTTAAAACCTAACATATTTCACCTCAATGAATTTTCTCATTAATCCAAACCAATACAACCAAAAAGACCAATGACACTCCTGCTCTGTAAATATCACCACCATTCAATAGAAAATCAATCCCATAATATATAACATAAACAATACAAGCCATTGTGAAAAGGTTAAATACATAATCTAAAATCACATTAATACCATACATTAACACAGAAATCGATGATGGAATAAATGTTTTCAAATCATGCAATAATTTTAATCTTTTTGCCCTTCTGGTTTCCTTTCTATTTCTTCTATCAAACTGCTTTCCAATCACCTCCTCCTTTTTAAATCTTTCATCACCATCAATCTTCTTTTGTTCCTTTTCCTCATTTTCATCTGGAGCAGGTGCTACTGATAATTTTAGAATTTCTGATTGACTACCTCCTTGTCCTTTGGGAGGTGATGGTCTTTTTGTTTTTGGTCTATCATTTATTCCTCCCTTTTCCTCTTTAGCTCGTTTGAACATATCCTCTCCTATCCAAAAAATACTGTTGGTGAAATGCTTATTCTATCATACGAATTCTTTGTTACACCTGCTATTGCATCCATTACATCTTTGCTTCCCTTATCAATCCCCTCCATCACTTCCCTGTCCCAGCTTTTCTCAGGATGGTCAATCTTGCCATTGTCAGCTGTTATCAATTCCCTTGCCTCTCGTCTTGCAATTGGGTGTGGATAACATTTCATCAATTGCTGATACATCAACTCTTTCCATAAATCATATGCCTCATTATTTCTGTCAACAGACAAAACATCAGCAACAATTTTATGATACTTCAGAACCTGAATAGACTCAACACTTTGCCATCCATCAAAAGTTACAAACCTGATGTTAAATTTCAGAACATCTCTTAAAAACAAAATAAATTTCCTAACATCAGCAAATTCAATTTCAGCTCTTTTCTTTGCAATAAGCTGTAGTGCTAAATCTATGACCACACCTTTCCTGCCTTTCAATTTTTCTGAAAATGTATCTGGCAAAATTATTCCTTCATGAATCAGCTCCCTTTTCAAATCAGCATCTATCTTTGCCGTCATAAGTTCACAATGAGCAAGTGCAAGTCCAGCAGCATCCCCCTTCTCCTCAACTTTTCCTTTTGCCATATCAACATGAACTGCATAAATTCTGCCTGTTACTCCCCTGAATTTAGGATTAAACTTCAAGGCATGTAAATAAGATCCATCCACTGATACTAAATCTCCCTGAACTGGATTCACATACATTCCATCAAACATATATTCAAGCATGTATTTCTTTGTAACATATCCACCTTCCTCAATCCCACCTTCACATTCATATGTCATTTTTGCCTTCTCTGGATTCTGTAAATACTTCCTTGCAAAATCAGACTTTTCTCTGTTTACCATAACTTCCCAAGTTGATGCCTTGCTGGTATAAATTTCAGGATTGTTTTTTTCTTTGTTATAAAGTGTATCCATCGGATCATTGTGATTGTATTTATAGCTAATTACACACACCTTTCCATATTTTGTAAATCTACTTTCCACTGTATCTCTGGCTGCATCCAACAAATCAAATGCCTTCTCTGCAGGAAATGACCCAAATTCATCAATAGTAACAAAAAACAAAGTTAGCCCTTCTCCAGTATTTGTTTCTCCATTGAGGGAATGAGCTGTTATGTTCATTGGAAAACGAACTTCAGCACTTTGGACATCATATCCATCCCTCAAATCAACTCCCTTTTCGGCAAACCAATTTTTCCCTGTTGCAGGACTTCTGACTGCCTTCAACATTTGTTTGAATTTCTTGAAATAAACATTCACTGCCTGACGAGCATTGATACTCATATTTCCAATATCAATTGCATCGCCATGTCCAATTGAACATCCATACACTTCCCTCAAAGTCTTCTGTGGATCCTTCATACACATAAGCTTATAAACAACATACAGCTGAATTTTCGATATGGTTCTATCCTTGCCACTATTATGATTTAATATCCCATGAGCAAAATAACAATGAGTATCAGGAACTTCCAAATCATAAAAATCTTGTTCCCCTACACTCTCAATAGATTCAATTTCATCGTATTTTATCACACACCAACTCCAATTCTATTCAAATCATCCTTGTATAAAATTATCAATTTCTTATTATATTCCTTTTCAAACAAATCCATTTTCTGTTTACCATCAAATGAACTGAATCCTTTCAATTCTATCCATAAATCATATTTTGATAAATAAAAATCTGGTATGTATGAAATGCCTGAACTTAACTTAAATGATTCAGGTTCATATTCCCATTTAATACCCAAACCATCTAAATACACAGCAAACTTAACTTCCCAACTTGATCTAAATGTATATCCATTATACTGTAAATTATATCTTCTATAAACTTTAAATTCACCTCTTTTTGTTTTACAACAAATACACAGACAATCATCTTTGTGATGTTTCATTCCCTTGTTAGCAATACTCATTTTTCTTCTTGTTTCACAAGACAATTTTTTTCCTAATAATTTTTGCCTAATTTTATCTTTAGATTCTTCACTTAAATCTGCACCAGTAAAATTAGGAATGTGCCCATTTTTAAATCTACTTGAGCATTCAACATTTTTCATATTTAAAATATGTTCAGGTGTCTTTTTAATACCTTTCAAAGTATTGCTAATTTTATTTCTTCTTTGTAATTCTTGTTCACTTGTTAATCTATCTTGTATCAATTCAGATGTTATTAATTTTGAACCAATTTTTAAATCCTTCAATTTCTTCCATCCATCTGATGTATAAAATTTATGTTCTTTGCTAACAATAATTTCCTTACCACTTTTCAATCTCACTTTGAACAACTCAGTTACACCTTTTTTAAATGGAATGCCCGTTTTCTTAATAATATATTGGTGTCTATCCTTTCTAATATTAACATTAAAATAAGTTTTCAAAGATTTTATATAAATAGATTTTTTACTTTCAGCAAGTTCTTTAATTGTATATTCTTTTCCTGTTTTTTCATCTTTCAGAATAGTATCACCAGATACACATCCTTTTCCCCAATATGCAATTCCACCATAATATTTATCATCCCAAACCATTGGGTTAGAACCCATTGTTTCTTCAGCAAATCCTGCCTGTATTGGAAATAATCCTTCCCCAACAAATTCTTCACAGAATGTTTCTACATCCACTGGCTGTTCTTCCCAGATCTCATCGCTCCAAATATCTGTGGATTCAATAACAGCTGGATTTGCTATGGCACCTGTTAAGTGGTCAAGGAAATATTCCCCAACAGGTGTTGGTTTTTTTAATGTCCTTCCCATATCATCTTCAATTCTAATGCTTTGTGTTCATAAGTATGTTTTTCTGATATCAATTTTCTGCCATTTTCTCCAATTGATTTGCAAAGGTCTGGTGACTTCATATACATCTCAATCTGAAGCAGCAAGTGTTGGAAATCTTTAAATACAATAACATTATAACCATCCTTTAATCCCAAAGATTCATAGCCTTCAAAATAATACATCAATACAGGCACAGAACAAGAAAGTGCATTCATTATTCTATTGCTTATTCCAGCATATGTATTGTTATTATCAATGCTTAAAATAAATTTTGACTTGGAATAAAATTCTGATAATTCTTCACCATAACAAAATCCTTTATAATGCAGCCCATCTACATCTTTCCAAGCACCACCGCCTGCAACAGCAACTCTATATTTTTCAGACAATCCAGTTAACAAATCATATCTTAATGCTGAATTTGTGCACTTATCAGTTCTTGTTCCAGCAAATGCAATATCATATTCTATTTCCTTATCCATTTTCTTAAATACATCTAAATCTGTTCCTGGATAATATTTTATTATTAATTTAACACCTCTGTTGTAGCAATAATTCCAGGACTGTTTATGGAAATGTGGAACAAGCAAAACATCTGCTTGCTTGCCTAATAATAATGCATAATCTTTGACATCTTCTGGTGAATCTCCATAATAATAAGCTACAAATATATTTGGAAATCTTTTCTTTATTTTTTGTATTTCCCATCCAGGGATTAATTCAGCTTTGTTTATGAATATTATATCTGGTTTGAAATCACCTATGTGTGTCCATAATTTATTAAATTTATGTTTTTTTCTGTAGTCATAAAAATAAACAGAATCAAATACCTTTTTAAATCCCTTTGTTCTGTATCCATCTGATGTTGAATTCACACCAACCAATGTTCCTATGTGAAACAATTTTGCCATTCTTTAATCACAATCTGTTGGTGTATATATTCTACCATAAACTGCATTTGGATCAATCTGCCATCCTAAATCAGGTGCCAACACTGCTCCATCCCTGTCTATGTCCCCTGCACCCTCATAGGGAACACCAAAAGTTCCTATATTCTGAACAACCACACCTAAATCTGGAGCTCCAACAATTCCATCATCATCCCAGTCACCATGAAGAAACATCCATTTTATACAATAGACATACTGACTATCTGGTGTGACAAATATAGTTTCAAATTGATATTCTAAACCAAAGGCAAATTTGCTTCCATCTGGATAATTATAATGTTGAACTCCGTAATGGAAAACACTGGTATCATCAATAAGTGGACTCATAAAATCTGGATTGGGAATATTTAACAATGTATCATTATCAACAATTTCAATAATTCTTTCCACTCCTCTCCAACCCACCACATCCATTTCAATATACACATACTTCAGTGTATCTGGTAACTGACAAAAGCCTACAGCTACAAATAACAGTAGCCATAGGCATACAACCATTTTCCTCATAACATCACCTGCTAAATTTAAAATTTATGCTTGCCACTGGTGCTTCAGGAATTGGTTCAACTGTGATCTGTGGTGATATTTCATTCCATGATGTTCCAGCCACAACTCCATTAATTGTTCTGACTTCCCTTCCTGCTGGATCAATATTAAATGTAGCACTTACTGGTGTAATTACCTGCTTTGCTGTAAATGCTATATTAACAACCTCAGCTGCAACTCCAGCTCCTAAGCTGGGTGGATTAACATTATCTGCCACAGCTACAACTATCTTGCCTGGAATTTCAACTCCACCACCATCTTTAGCAATGCTGGCAGCAACACTTGGAGTGCCCTGAAATAAATTACCATTTTCAGCATCCACCTGTGTATTTGGCAATATAGGATCTGCATCTGGATCAAAAAGATTGGGATCATAATTAATAATACACCCAGCATTAATAACACCTTGAACTCCTGTGATTCCACCATTCAAATTAATAGTCACAAATATTTTCTCACCTGAAAACATAGCTTTACTCCTTCTTTTTGTAATTATTTAATATGTATAAAACAATCCTGTTAATCATGTCATCATAATCCATTGACTCTTTTGTTTTGATAATTATTTCTTCTTTGATTTTATCACTATCCATTCCCTACTCCTCCAACAGATTTTTTAAATTTTGCCCTGTGTGCTATATATCCACTATTAATTTGATACTCTTCTTCACCAAGTCGGTGATTTTTCCTATCCATTATTTCTGCATAATCTGGTATTGTAAAATATCCTGCCTTCCTCTTATGCTCAAGTGATTTCAACTTTACTGCTTCACCACAAAACAATGAATCATAGAATCCCATCTTTGTATGGCTGGAAGGTAGCTTAAAATGTCCCACTGTTTCCCACAATTCCTTTTTCATCCATGTTGCTGAAAGTCCTGTAATATAGCTATAAATTATCTCATTATCAATCTTAACAAATTTTTTCGTATCAAACTTTCTTGAGTAGTTGTAAAAACTAACATATCCTGCATCCTGCCTTTTCAATATCAAATCCATACAGGCAATATCCCACCATCTATGAATATAAATATCGTCCTGAATCATCACACACCATTCATCCTTGGCATGTCCTACCAACCAATTATAATTATCAACAGACCCAGAATTAACAGGAAAATTTACATGAACTAATAATTCCCTGTCCTGCATCTCATCCAACCATTCCTCTGTTCCATCATCAGAATTATCATTTCCAACAACAATAGAGTATGGCACTGTTGTTGATGCAATTATGCTCCAAATACATTTTTGAAGCAGTGGAAGTCTGTTATAAGTCGCAACCAGAATTGATACTGGTCTATCTGCAAAATGAAATGTTTTTCTAAAATCATCCCATACATTGCCTCTAACTATCTTGTTTGACCAATCTCTCATTCTTTTCTCCACCTGACCATTTCCTTTATTGCCTCAGCTAATTGGTGAATTGTCCTTCCATTTTCCTTTACAACCTTTAATAATACAACACACAAAGCAATACCCATAATCACTATGCCATCTTAATCTCTCCAGCTTCTCATAAACCATTTTTGTTTCACTTTTGGCAATCTGTGGTGATACCACCAATTAAAATACTGATACACCACTATCCATACAACCACCCATGCTATAATAGTCCAATACCATTCACACCCAAGAACAAATCTATTTATTATAGCTATAATATACCATAATGGCAATGATATGGTGAGTCCATCCATTAAGTGCCAGCCATCCCAAGTCTTTGGTGCATTTTCATATTTGCCCAAAAGGAACTTTTTTAACCAAGTTATCCAATAATCCATTTTAGTATGGGTGAAATTCCCAAATTGGATATGATCCCTTACTGCTTTGAAAAACATAATGAAAGCATACATTACCACAAATGCTACAATCCATCCATATGGTTCACCCAATTGCCAAATTGTTATAAATATTAAAGAAATACCAATTGCTATAAAATGAAATTTGATGAGCCTAATATCAATTGATTTAATGTCCACTGGTCTTGTTCCTTCCTCTTTAATTCTACAAATGGATTCATAAATTTTATTTTCTCATTATCAATAAATACAACACTATCCTTCTCAGCATATGGTGAAAGAATTACATAATATGGTGTATTTTCATTTCCACCCATACAAGTCATTACCAAATCTGAATTTAAGAGCATAGTATGTTTTTCTGGATCAAAATCTGGTTTCAATTTCTTAGCAAACTTATAAAATGGTTCAATCTGATTCACCATTTCAATTGCTTCCTTTAACTTATCTATGCTAAAGTCAAATGACTTGTTATCACTGCTTGTTGTGCACACTTTTATCCTCTTTTTTTATTTGAATTTGTGAACATCTACCATCCTTATTAATTAACAATGTTTTCAAATTACAACAATATAATAAATTATGAACACATTCAACTTGTTGACATTGCAATTTAACTATTATTGTATTCATAACATACCTGAAACAAATTTAACAATATTATAAAAATTATAAACAATTCCATGTGCATTTCATTTAATCACAGCCATTGTTACAGCTCCCAGTCCAAATCCTAATATTCCACCATATATGAATCCTTTTCTTTTGCTCTTGCCTATCTGCATTTCAAGACCTTTCATTCTTGACATATATTTATCTTCATAAATTATATCATGCTTGATAATAACTTGATTTTTAAACTCATCCACCTTTAATGGACTTCTTGCCCATACTTCTGATGAAAAATATTTATGGTCAAATAGTTTAGTGGATATTCTACTTGTAAATATTCCTGCCCTTGCATCCCTTAACTGTTGTTGAAGATCTGCTAAATGACCTTTTAGTTTATTTATATCCTCATCATGTTTATTGTAATTGGTGTCTATGAATACTGCATAAGGTGTAAATACAGTATCTGCATATACAGTATCTGGTGGTGAAGGAACAAATGTAAATACTTCCCTTTCAATAACCACTGGTTCCACCTCAATTATTTGTGGATCAAGGTGATACTTGAAAGCATAGAATACAGCAATACACCCAATAACTATCAGAGCAACTTTCCAATCTACCAATTTAGATAGAAAACCAAGGCTCATCATTTCTTCTCCTTTTCCTTTTCAATCATTTCCTTCAACATTTCATCCTGTTTGCCTTTATTGAATAAAGAATCAGCTGTGTAACCAGTTAAAAATGCTGTATGGAAATTGGCATTTTCAAAATAAAATAACATTCCAACACCAATCACTGTTCCAATTAACATTAATGCTGTATCCTTGAAATGTCCAGAAAAATACTCTTTGATATCATCCAGTGATTGTCCTGTTACCTTTTTCTTTAAGAAATGAGACAACACTCCCAAAATTGCCATTACACCAACCACCAAAACATTTAACATTTGTTCCATGCTTATCTGTTCCATAATATTATCTCCTATTTAAAAATGGTTTTGATACTGATGGCAGCAGTGGTTGTAAAGATTTGTTAAATGTTAGAATACTTAACCACAATTTGCCAAATAACAAGATTTTCATTTTCTCAATAAAATTCAGCTTCCAACATGATATTACTTCACCATCTTCTAATTTAAGCACTGGCAAAGGCAAATATTCAGGCTGATCTTCTGCATACACCACATTGTGTTCTTTAAATTTAATTGGTTCCATGATTACTCCTTTGTTATTCTTAAATCACCTAATCTTTCAAATTTAAAATTGGAAAAGTTCCATCTGGGATCTGTTAATGATACAGATGCATTATATAACACTGTATCAATTCCCCTATAAATTTGCAACACTATATACTGCTTATTACCTACAATGTTAAAATTAATTTCACCTTTTATAACTGCACTGTCACCATGAATTGCTGTTAATGGTAAAAATGAAACACCATCCCATATGTCTAATACTGGTGGATTCTGAACATTTGATACCTGATACTTGAAATAATAATTTTTATTTGTATCCACTTGGGAATCAAGAAAGGTGAAATTCATTATCCTATAATCACCATTAATTGGAAATTTCATTTTTACAACACTATTGATTGTAACTGAATCATCCCACAGTGTATCTGTAAACACCCAAAAACTATCCAGCCCATTTATCACTAATATATCTACATTGTTAAAACTTTCATCAAGTGGTGAATAATTAATGTGCATGGTATCAGCTACAGGATCAGGATGTATAGGATCATAGCCTACCCATGATTGTGCTTTTACATAACTATCACACAATACAGCCATAAGTATAATAACAATAACTGTAATCAAAAGTTTGTGTCCATCTTTCATCAATATTTCCTTTGCTTTATTCTGTAACCTGAAACTTCAATATCAATAACTGTCACTGAATCCTGTAATTCTACAACATAGCTCAACTGATTAAACTTTTTATCTATATTTCCAGACTTATCCATCTGTAAAACTGCAAATTGAGCATAAGGTAAATTTACAGTTGTTGTATCAAGATAATACATGTGGTTGGTGTGTTGAATTGTTCTGTATGGAACATAATCAAGTGGCTTGCTATCCCAGTCCCAAAACTCATTGGTATCTGGCAACTCAACTTTGAACAATTGATAGCTTTTTATATCTGGAATTGGTGTTCCATCAAATTTAAGAATAACTGTGTGTGGCTGTGCTATTAGAAACATTGGCAGGATTATTACAAATAGGACTAAAAAAAGTTTCCAATCCATAAGATTTTTCTCCTTTATGTGGAATATAAAAAATTTTCTTCATATTACAAATAGAAATTCATGGAGCACTATCCTAACAAGACAGCTTTATTGTCTTTCAAATTTAAAATCCATTGAAACCTCTGGCTTCTCAATTACAATAATCTCCCCTTTATAAGATGTCAATGCATCTGTTTGAATATGCTCATACTCAACTGTTCTTTTCCTTTTTTCTACCAAAACAATTTCTTCATCATCCATGCTGTAAAGAATACCCTTGTATCTTTTCCCATGAGCATAGATTATAACTCTTTCACCTAACTTATCTACAAGTGGCATAATTTCTCAATCTTCTTTAAACACATCTACAAATTTCCTCCATGTTGTTAACCTTATTTTCCTTGTTTTTATAAATGCATTTGTTTTCATAGCATCCTTGATTGTTAATGTTTTGCTGCCTCCACCAGATGCTCCCAAACTGAGCTCATCACTTACACATATTTCTACATGATATGCCTTACCCTCATTAGTGGTGTAAAACACCAAGCATCCCTTAAATGGTTCCACCACTTCCTTGTGGGCAAACATAGTCATAAGATTATGAGCAGTGTAATCAGCTTTCCTATCTACCATACCAACTGATTTCAAACATTCAATTACAAATCCTGAACAATCAAATCCAGTGGGATCATCCCCTCCCCATTTATACCATTGCCCAACAAACAAGTGAGCATATGTAAGAAAATATGATCTTTTATCTTGTAATGTCATTTTTCACCTTCACTTTCCTTTTTTCCCTAATAAACATTATAAATCCTGTTAGTGATGTTAATACACTTGCCAACTCCACAACCCAATCCACTATCATGTCACCAATCCTGTCTATATTATCAATAGTATCCATCACAGGTGGATCATAATCTTTTGTAACAGCCCCTTCTGATTCTGATTCCAATTCACCATAAGCTGGCTCCATTGTCTCATTGCTATATTTTTCCATTATAGAGGTGGATGGATCATCAGCAACAAATTTATTAATCAACAACAAGACTATTGGGATCATAAACATCAACAAATATATGTATTTCTTCATGGCTTATATCCTTGTAAATTCTTTAACGTTCCACACATGCATAGAATGGTCGTGATTCCCACCTCCTCTTTTATGTGCACCAAAATTGTGATTGTTCTTCGGCAATATGCCTATTCTCTTTGGATACAAATGCTTACAATAAAAATGGTGGCTTTTTATACCACCATTTGCCTTAGACACCTTTACAAGCCTGTCCTTGGGCACATTTTTGCAATCACCACAAATATCAAACTCTATTTCCATTACAGCCTCCATATTAAGATAATATACAAAATCAATTTATCATATTTATTATTTTTCCCTCCCTGCTGATGGTCTTGAAAGTCTAAACTCTACTTTCATCCCCTGTTCAGAAATTGGATTTGCCCAAACACTGTAATACTTATTTCCACCACTTACAATCACAGCTTTTCTTTCAGAATCTGTATTCAATCTTTTTGCCTGTCTTACACACCACTCTGTCCATAGCACCATTTTGGTTGGCAAAATGTAACCAATACTTTCCCCTTCCCTGACAATTACCTTTTCATTCCTGTATCCTGGAACTGTGAGCTGAACCAATCCCATTTCAATTGCTTTGTCTGTTGAAACAACATCAATACCACTCCATTGCATCATTCCACCTCACTTATTCTGGTGCAAACAACATTCTTCAATCCCACACCTGCACCTTCAGATATTTCCTTGCTTTTCTCATTAATTTGAGAAAATAAACTATCAATGCTTCCACCACTAATAAAAATTATTACCACTGTTTTCGGTGATTGTGCTCCCAATTCTGAAAATATCGAAAGCTGAACTGACCATTTTGTTCTCATTTAATCATCTCCTAATTTATATTTAATTCCTGGTTTAATTATCATCACTGCACCAGTATCAATTTTAAATACATTATCCTTTATTATAATTTGTTGTTCATGAAATCTCCACTTCTCAAACTCCAACAGTCTTCTTTCCAAACTGTCTCCCCACATGTCTGTTCTGCCCCATCTATATCCCAGCTCAAATGTTCTCATGTGAAGAACTGAATCAGCCTTTTCATTTTCTATTATCAATAATTTTTCCCTTTGAACATTATCATAATCAGATTCAATAAGCATAAAAAGGAAACTGCCAACAATTAAAATTACAATTAATAATAACCATGGAAATTTTTTCATTGCATCACACCCATCAATTATGGTTTAATTAATACTCCATCTTTAATAACTGTATCAGGTTCAAATGTTCCATATTCACCTACAACTGAATCTGCCTTAACACTTTTAATGCCAACACCAACATCACTTTCTGTTCCCCAAACCATACAATTCGACACCCTAATATTCCTTGCACCACCTCTCAAATCAATTGCTGGACTGCCACCAACATTCCTAAATGTGCAACCATTGATAATAATATCACCAGCAATATCTCCAATTACCAAGCCACCATTCTCATATATATTGTCAATATACTGATAAACTGTATCAGCACCTAAATCTCTGCCTTTATCATATCCTTCCATATATCCAGAATCATATCCCACATCATATCCAATCTGGTGACTCTCTTTAGCATTGGACTCTATTATACTGTTTGCCATAACATAACATATAATTAAAACACCTACCAATATCATCAAACCTACAGATACACCTTTATTAAATTCACTCATCATTCTTCTCCAAATAAATATAACCATTCTTCACTTACACTTTTTATGAAATCTCTGATTCCCTCATAATCCTTTTCTTCAAAACTCATGCCCCTGTCAGCCTGTTTCAATATTCCTTTTATGTGATTATCTTCCTTAACTTCTTTTGCTATGTGAAGAATTGGTGCTGAGTTAGATTCAAAGTATGTCCAGATTTTTCCTGTTGCTGATGCATTGGCATAGCTATGACTACCTGTAGCAAGCAAAAACATATTGCTATTGCTCATAAATTTTACAACCCTATGATATGGCATATATGCAACATGATACATCATAATTTCAAAGTAATTATCCTGTATCCATTGTAAAAATTCAGGCTTTGCAATACCTATAAATCTAAGTTCAGCAACATCCTGTAATTCCAATTCCATTATAGCCTTGCACACTGGTTCATAAAATGTATGCTGTGGTCTCACTGTTCCACCATAGCTAATAATGAATCTTCTAAAAGGATAATTCACTGCAACACCCCATCATCACTAACAACTGAATCTTTCTTAACAGCAATGGCAGTATCTACTCCCCAAACTACACAATTAGACACCCTCATATTTCTTGAACCACCCACATAAATTGCTTCACTACCACCAACATTTCTGAATGTGCATCCATTAATAATAATATCACCAGCAATATCACCAATTACCAAACCACCATTCTCATACACATTATCAATATATTGATAAACTGTATCAGCACCTAAATCTCTACCATCAGCATATCCTTTGGTATACCCTTCACTGTTACCAACACCTTGTCCAATAATGAAATTTTGTTTAGCTGTTTCTTTTATTATAATGCTCCCAATAACATAATGTATAATTGAAACACCTACCAATATCATCAAGCCTGTGAATACACCTTTACTAAATTCACTCCATTGTTTAAATTTCATAATTTATCTCCACTTTTATATCCTTTTACACACCTTTTAATATCATCAATATCTTTTCTCATATCCTTCCATTCCTCAGATCTGCTCACTATGTAACTCCATTCACTGCCTACACCTTTGGAGAAATCAATTTGATTCAACACCAAAAACAGGATAACTAACAGAAGCATCCATAACTTTGGTTCTACAGTAACCCACCATATATGAGCTACCATTAACTGCATAATAAACTGAGCATTTATTTTAGTTCTATTGATCCAGACTTTTATTTTTCCATATCCCATTATTTCACCCAGCTCTCATGTTGTTTTTCTCCTACAATATACTGCATACCAACTTGGTATCACCCATCTTATTAATGGTCTGATACCAACCCTTTTCCACATTCTATTTGTCCAAAATTCCCTATGTGTGATTTTATATCCACAATGATCCAACAACCAATCAAACTGACATGGGAAAAATTCATGGAAATGTCTATCCCATTTATCATTCTTATTCCAATACGGCTGAATAATGCTGAAATAAGGTAGTGGAACAGATGCCACCAATACATTACAACTCAAATTCTTTAATACCTGTGCAGGCTCAACAAGATGTTCCAACACCTCAAAGGCAGTTACAATATCATATCTACCATTTCTTAATGTGTGTAGCATTGATTTATTTTCCAGATCACCACGAACATAAATCACATCATACAGATTTTCCATCAGTTTTGACAGCTCACTTGGTTGTCCTAAATCTAATATGGTTGTTCCTGGAATAACAAATCTATCTAACATCTTCATTGTTTTCTTATGTCTATGTGTCATCACTACATCCACCAACTCTTTTTACATCTGCTACACTCAGCAAAAACAGGTGTGTTATTGTCCAAATAATAAATTGTTGTAACCTTCCTATGGACAAACCAATGTTTAATCTTATTTAATAAATAATTATGATATCTCATTCTTCAAGCTCCCCTCTGTATATCTTTTTTTCTTCAATCCAATCTTCAATCTGATTTTCCAACTTCAATGCCATGGCTCTGTAATACTGCTCATATACCATCAAATTTCTTATATTAGTCAATGAGTGTTGCCCATAATTCCCAGTTTCCTGAAATCCATTAATCAGAAGTTCATACACCATTTTGAACACTTCTGATTTGTTGTGTGGTTTATACAGTCCTTTGTCCTTCATAAATTTCCTTACCAATTCTACAAGTTCCTCTCTCACTGTTGCAGTAAAGTCATATGCCTTCTTGTCACAAATATTGTGAACAATGCCTACTTGTTTGTCTTTATCTTCCATCATACAAACCTCACATTCAAATCATAAACCAATGCTAAACCATAACTCTCATTTTCAAAATCAATGATAACAAAATTTAGATTATTGTTCAGCTTTTCACACAATTCCATCAATTGTTTTTTATTATTACTGTATGAAATAATAATATATGTTTTGCCATACACTTCACCAAGTGTATATTCACTCAGTGTCTTTTTTAAATCTGCCATTACAATTCTCCCCATTCTTTTTCCCATTGTTCACTGCCATAGTTGGCTGCATAATCTTTGATTCTTGCAAGCATATCTTCCTCATCCATTCCAGCTGGAGCATCACCATCCAACCATTCAAAAAATGGAACAGTCCATTTCATCCACTTGTCATCCTTATTAAAAAACAGCTTTTCATCAACAGTGCCTTGGATGAATGCTTGAACCCTGCCTGATAAACTAAATGCCAATTGTCCTCTCATGACATTCTCATTCCAACACCTAATATCTTTCACAATATTTCTGCTCAATTTTCTCAATGGAACCACAGTGTCAAAAAAAGTTGTTTCACTATCACTCTGCCAAATGTCATAAAAACCAAAATCAAAATCCAGGAATACTCTATTATCATCTGTGAGGTATTCAAATAAATCCAGAGGCACTATTTCACATTTAAATCTATTAATATTCAGATGTTCCCACACAAGGTCAATAACATCCCTGCTTTTTTCAACAACTGTGACACTTCTCACTCTTTTATTAGCACTCAGAATAGTCACAGCCAATCCCAGCCCCAGTCCACCTACCAGAACATTGCCATGGAATCCTATCAATGCTTCTTTGTGTTGTGCCTGCTCCACTGGTAAATTGGTCATCCATACACCCTGTCCTGTTTCAGACAGACTACTGATTATGTATGGCTTATCCAATACAATGGCTCCTCTGTTTTGCCCTCCCAATATTTTATTCCTATCACTGGATAAATTGAATTCATGCCCTGGTGGAAATGCTTGATTTTTGATTTGAAACTTTCCACTTTTGCCTTCTGGTATATTAATGTTTAATAGATTCATTCTGTTCCCCTCTTTATTCAAATTTAATCTTCTTGCTATGATTGGTTTCATTCCAATAAATCCCTATCAGCTTCAGCTTCATCAATGTGCCTTAACACTGCCTTTGCCATTGATATGGTTAACATTTCCATAATTTGTTTTTTTGTAAATCTTGGCAGCCCTTTTAACTTCTTTGACTTCTCTGTCAACAAACTTTCAAATGCAATTGCCACCAACTCTAATAATCTTTTCATTCTATAACCTCAATAGTTAGTTTGTATCGTCATCAATATACCACACCTTTACCTTACCATCCTGCACACCTACATCTAACACCCGACTGAAATGGATATCAAAATATTGCCAACCACCACCTATATTATCCAAATCTATTTTATAAATCCATCCAAAATGTGGTATCTTTCGTTTGCTCATTTCACACACCCTTCCATAAATTGAATTTGACACCTCTGGCTTTAATCATCTCTTCCAGCTTAACATTCAGCCACTTTGGAAATCTATTTGGACTGTGCAAATTGTTGTGCCACTCTACAAACACCTTGTCAATATAATTTATCGATCCATCATCTAACATCTTCTTCAAAACCTTAAATTCAGCCCCTTCAATATCCAGCTTCAGAACAATGTAATCATCTCTGCTAAATGCTTTCCTTATCCACTCACCAAAATCAATACACTCTACACTCACAAGTCCTATTTCACCTACATCGCTCCTTGTATATAATGAACAACTTTCAGATCTTTTAGTAATATGAAGTCTGATTCTGGCATTGTGTATCCACACAGCTTTGTTGTATAAATGACATGACACCAGATTCCTAAATCTATTCAACACCATATTATACATTCCTGGATTTGGCTCAAAGCCGTGAACCTCCCAACCCTCTGCTATGTATGATTCCAGTGACTTACCATCATGAAACCCACAATCAATGTAAACCTTGCTGCTCAATGGTTTGTGTTCCATCAATCCTCCAATAGTCATATCAGCACCACTCGTTTGCCCAGCTTCTCAGCCTTCTTTATGGTGTCTTCGGTTCCACCCTTTCTATCCTTATGGACACAGGCTATTAAGACATCACAGTCCTCAGCAATCAAGGTGTTCCGCATGAAACCTGCTATCCTGCCATATCTGTGCCACTTTGGATAATATATTCTAATAGATATGCCATGTTTACTTGCTGCCATCTCAGCAAACCTATCACCACCCTTGGGACAACCTCCACTTACAATCAATGCCTTCTCAATACCTTTGAGCTCTGCAAACAATGCATTCTCAACAGCTTTATAATCCTTGCTGCTATCTCTGCGTCGGCTGCCCACAATGCCAATTACCGTAATCGGCTCCTCAAAATGCTTCCGTCCACCACCACGTTTCGTCAACTCTTTATGCTTTGCAAATAAGCTTTTCATTTTAACCTTCTCCTGTGTTTGGTTATGTTCTTCAAGATGTTTGTGTAATTTCTTTCTATTAGGAGTCCCAAAACCACAACTACACTTCCAGCAAGCTCCTCCTGGTCTTGTGAAATCATACTTCAATCCTTTGTGTTCCATTCAGTCCTCCAGCATCTCATCATAAAAATCTCCACCTACAACTTTGTTCTCCAAATCAGCAAACATCTCAGATTTCTTAACCACTTTCAATTCCATACACTCATCCAAAGATGAAACACCAACTTCAGCAGGATTTGCATATGCCAATTCTCCTCGCCATACAACTTGAATGTTTCCCTTATACTCATTGCCACCTGCATCAATAGCAATCAGCTTCAATCCCTTTACCTTGTATTTTCCCATATCACCTCACACTTCCCTTAATTTTTCTGATTGCTTTCACCTTAATCTGCCTTATTCTCTCCTGAGACAAGCCAAGTAAATTGGCAATCTCATTATGAGTCCACGGCTTGCCATCCATACCAAAATACAAAAACAACACTAATAATTCCCGTTTATTCAGCACACCACCTTGTTTGAATCCAACTGAGAAAGCTTCCTTAACATCCTCCCAGTTTGCACGAGGAAATTTGGTCAAGCTCCCTAAATGAGACTTCATCCATCGTCTGTAATGTTTGTTTATTGTTGTTTCCATTGTTCTGGCACCCTCATAAATTCAATACATATTAATATACACCGTCACATTAATGTTTTTCACCATGGAGTGTAAGTTTTCAACTACAGTGTTACACTCACCAGCCACAATGGTTATTGTGGGATTGCAATTAACATCCCTCACAGAAAGCAATGTTTAGGTGTAATGTCCTGATGGGGTGTAACTTGTTTGGTGCAAAGCTCCAGTGTGTCCAGTTGTAATGGTGTTCCAGTGTTCCACTTGGAGTGTAATGGGGCAGTTGGTTCCAGTTGGAGTGTAATTGTGTAACTGGAGTTTAGTGGCGATGTGGCGAAGTTGTGGGTGTCTGGAAGGCTGGCAACAATGACAACAGTGTGTGTTCATTCTCAAATGGCTATCCCCCCCTCCCTACATAGCCTGCATCCCTTGCATAGCAACACCTCAACACTACCACCATTGTCCCATTACTCTCCCTGCTTTCACCACAACCACCTGGACAGTCCATCTTATCCTCTGTTTATAGCTGAATACACTGGGATATAATAGCCTTCCAGTGGTGGGTTATGCATATATGATGGCAGCAATGCAACACAATGCACCAACAGTGTCACACATGCACCATCCAAACCATCCAAGTGGTCTTATCCTGTAGTTCTCCTCCATAACCTCAATGAACCCTTGTGCCCCAACCATTGCAATCCCTTGCTTCCTTGCCTCCAGTGGTGTTGTATGACAATTGTGTCCAATGTGTGCACTGTAACACAGCACTCTTTCCATCTCTCCCATCTCCACTCTGTTTCATTACACACATTACATCACTCTCTCTTTACACACCATAACTACATCCACTCACACTACCAACATTCCATTACATTACACAATATCACACACTTGCACTCTACTACTCTATTAATCCATCTCACCATACACCCTGTATTTCTTCCACCTTACTGGGGATGCTTACAACTGTATTTATTTTAAGGAGTTACTGGGAGCCAATAGATATGTGACGATGGCGAGTCAATAGGACGATGTTGGCAGGTCATTACATAGGCATCATGGCGATGGTGATACTCATAGGAATAGATTGTGTTTCCAGCTTTCTCAACCAAGGAAACAATGTCCTGCCATAAATACAAGGGTGTGCTGGTGGGTGGTGTCCTTATTATCCAGCATTTACTCTCTGGAATGACAGTTGGCATTTCTCACCTCATTTAGCCTTTCTTATTGCAATGTTCCATTACATATTATCCTTTGGCTTGTCACTCTCTACCTCTGCATCCACCTTCTCTTGTTGTTTGCTGACTTCCAGTGGCAGTATAAAAGCACTGCCTTCCAGTGGTATCAAATACCTGTAATCTGCTCCACTGCCATCTTCCTCATCTCGGCTGATAAGATGGATACAGTCATTACCAGGAGTATCGGCAGTTATGGTAACCACTTTGCCCTCAAACTGAAAACCATTATATATTACACTGACATTCATTCCAGATCGACAGTGCTGCTTTACCAATGCCTTCATATACTTATTACCATTCATCATACACATCCTTCCGTTTTCGTTTATAATATGTTTTATGTTCCAATCCAAACACTCTTAATCCCACTTCAAAATAGCCTTCATGATTAACAAACTCCCAAGTGTGCCAACACCAGCTGGGAAAACCTATACACTTAGACAGCTCTACAAACTCCCACCATGACATGACTTTCTTTAACCCATATCTACTGTAATCCATTACCTTGCATCCCTTGGAAGCTTATAATTACAGCCCCTGTAAAAATACATAACATTATCCCTTCCATTCCTTGTCATTCCAATCTCCCCATCATCAGTATTCTTATTAACAAAGGCATATAAACTGTCCAAATCCTTTTTGCTATTCAAGGGCACTTCCAGTGCTTCATCTCCCTTTGTCCGTTCCAGTCTTAATTTCACTTGTTTTAACAGTTCAATCCACCTACCTCTGATGTTAATATCACCCTTTTTTACAAGCTTTATTTCTCCCCAATCATTCATTACAGTCCATCGCTCTCAGGCAATGCCTTGTATTCTTCATCTGTCATTTCCAATACTGTAATCGTCCACACCTCACCAGCCTCAGACTCCTTTAAATACTCTTGTATGTTTTCAAGTGAATCAATTACAGAATTAGAACCACCCATTGTTTGTATTTTATAATAATACTTCACAATTCCACTCCTGGACTTCTTATGCTATCAAAATTACCAACCACCTTGCTTCTTATGGGGCAATGACCACAAACATTCATAGCCTGTTTAATTTGCTGGATGATTAACATTACCTGTTTGATTGTCAGTGTCTGTTTGCTCTTCACCTCAGCATCAACAATCCGAGTGTATATTTTTCCAATTGCCTCCAACATATCGAATATGTTCCTTGCTTCTGGATTGAGCATGGGTGTGCCCTTTTCACTTATTTCCACCCAGAAGTTCTTATCTTCCTGCTTTGACTTTTCCAATTCAGCACTGAAGTGTTCCAGGAACTCACCAAAAATAGTTTTAATAACAGCCAACTCTGTATATAGATTGATAAATGTTGGATCCTCAATTACCTTCTGATAATCTTCAGCCAACTTGCTTCTCAGCTTCTTGCTATAAAAACCATGCACTATTGGTCTTCCATCTGATGCACCACCATGAAGGAAACACCTTCCACTGCCAAGGTGGCTGGTTCGTGTTCCAGCTCTCATTTTACAATAGTTTCCATCGCTCTTTCGGGCATTGCAATACACATCAGCTGGTTTCACTTCCATGCTGTCAATTGCCTCTCGTTCCTCTTTTGTTCGTGTTGTCATAAATCACCCTTGAACATTATATTTGAACCAAGTTCCCTTGATTTCTCATTAAATTTCCTTACAATAGATGCTTCCAGATTGATTCCCATCTTTGTAGCAAGTAAATCCAAATAAATAATTATATCAGCCATTTCATCACCAACCTCTGCTATCAACACTGGTTTGCCAAGTTTTCTTTTTTTAATCTTATTACACATCTCACCAGTTTCACCAGCTATGGCATTTCCCCAATCTGATTCACTCCAGTGTTCACAGGATGGAAAGTGAACTACATTCCTTGCATCATTAATTTCCCTTAGTTCCTTTAAAACATTAATCATAATGGCTCATGTCTCCTTCTTGGTATTCCACTTTCTCTTTCCTTGTCTTGCTTGTCCTTGAATTCATATGCCTTTCTTTCCATATCACCTTTCAAAGCAGTGAACACTGTATTAATTGGTTTAGACTGATTAATCATATCTGCCATGCTTTCATCCAGTGAATCATCGGCACTAAAATACTTTTTACATCCCGAACACACCAATCCAACTGTATTGGTGCTGCAATGCCTTCCAGCTTGGCAATGAGGACAAACCAACACTTTCTGTTTGTTGGATGCCTTTGTCAATTCAAGTGGTGCTCGTTCTTCTCCAAATCTGGTCATTTGAACTTCCTTATCATTTTAAATGGTATATCCACAACAATTTTGTAATCAATGGTAATTGTATCACCCTTTTTAACATTGATGTTTTTAATATCATTCAATTCTGCCAACACCTTTTCCTTAACATGTCTGGTTGTTTTTGTTTGCATATTCCACTGGATTTCTTCCACTAAATCATCTACAAATTTATTATACTTCTTTACACTTAAATCAGACAACCTCATAGCTTCATCCTTTCAACCTCGCCATTATTTATTTTATCCAAAAATTCACTTAGCTGTAATTTTAATATTTCAAATATCGTATCATTATCAATCTCATCATTTATATCAATTTGAGACATCCAATAATCTGGCTTATATTCTCCACTCTTTCCATCAACTTCTTTCAAAACAAAATGGAATCTATACATTGCTACAATACACCAAACCTTCCTAATACAAACAATAAATTTGTCCCTCTGATAATACTAATCAAACAGCCTACTTCACCATCATGAATTTCAAAATTAACTGGATATTTATCAACTGTAACAAATTCAGGTGAATTTCTTAATGCAATTGAATCCTCTGGTGTTATCCAATGAATATCTGAATTAACTAATCCAACAAATTCATATCCCATACTCTACACCATTATCAAATGTATATCCAAATTTTTCCAGTTCATATCTAAACAAATCAGTTACAAATTCCCTTAATGGTATGCCATAAAGCACCTTGTAATCATACAATGGTGGCTTGAACTTAAAATCATTGAATCCCAACACTTGCATTTGCCTTTCCAAGTGTTCAAACTTTAAAACAAAATGAGCATTGTGATAAAATGCTTTATAAACTGGGTTGCTGCCAAGCATCCACATATCTAATTTAAAATGCATATCATCACCCAACATCTTTTCCACCCAATCAATGTCAAATCTTTTTCCATGAGTTGTTATAAACCAGCTTGCTAACAAACTGAAATGGTTCCTAACAGTGGTGAATATCATTGTGTTAGAGTTGATTGGATGATATATCCTGGCTTCATCAATGGTGCCATGGTGGTTTCTGGTTGGTTCAAATCCATGTAATTGTAACACCTGACCAGTGTAACTTGAAGCTGTTCTGGCATGGCATAAATACAGTATGTTTCTTTTTGTATTATAATACATTTTCATTTCCTCAATTCACATTCCACAACTTCCCAAGTATCTCTATCAACCAATTCCTCATAATCATAAAATAAAACACCATCTCTTTTCAAATATTCCCTTGCCTCATCTATTGTATCAAAACTCTCAGCAATATCCCCCACACCACCTGCTGGATAATAATCATCAAATTGGAATAAAATATATTTTTTATATTTTGAGTGACTCACGACAACCTTTCCCTCAATTTCCCAAGTGTAGTTGTTTTGACATGCCCACATTTCCTACACTGATGAGCAACCAGCTTCTGAATTGTTTTCCATCTGGCATTCTTACAAATAGGGCAAATGTATTTAGCTTTTCTTTTCTTCATCTCCCACCTGTGGCATACCAACTGTTCTTGGATCAATTATTAATTTACCATACCTATTAAAAAATCTTTGTCTTGATAAATAATCAGGTGTTAAAAAAACAATCAACTTCTTTTCACCACCTTCATCTGTAATCCAATCCTCTTCTATCTGGAATTCCATAGTTGTTAATCCTGTTCCCTCCTTGGTTTTGCCTTCAGTAACTAACACAACCTTATTGATGTCATTCAAACCACTCTCAAGTGGCGGAAAAGCTTTCTTGGTGCCTTCTATCAGCCTATCTGTATCCATTATTACTCCTTTATGAATATTTTATACAATTCACTGGTTTTTTGAACATGCAACACTGCTCCAATAGAATCAGCTATATGCTCAAACTCACTTAATGTAAACCTTTTATCATTGAATTCAAATTTAGGTTTGTTTCTATCATCATATCCTGCTTTCAGTTTAAATTTTATCCCTGCTGCTTGCATCATTTCAACTTTAGAAGCATTTCTATTTCCAGTCATAGCAAGTTTAACTTCCTGTGGTGTAACCAACTCCATCGGCTCCTCATACATTGTAAAAAATGTTATTGCTAATGCTGAACTCATTCCCATACATCTGTTTGGTCTGGCTGCTTGTGCTCCTCCTGTAGGCATCTCCATTGCCACCAAAATGTTTCTATCAAACAACCATTTATCATAAAATTTAGTAAATTCCCCCACCATAAATTTCACCCTTTCCATATCATCATCAACCACCCTGATATTCTTTGCCTTCTTGAAATTCTTAACCGATGTAATCACCTTAAACTTAACTGGAACAAGTTCATAATCAACAACAGCAAACAATGACAATCCCATTGCAGCAAAACCAACATCAATGCCAAGAATATGCTTTTTCAATCTCAAGTCCATCCCACTCTCCTCTCATCTCTGCACAATTCATTGTAAACACACTCACACCCTTCACACATATATTCCATATGAAAATCCTCTTTAGTATCTACCTCAACATACTCAACATTATTTGCCTTACAATTAGCACAACACCAGTGAAGCACTGAATTATGATTTGAAAGATACCACTTGAAAATTGTTCCTTCTACAACTTTACTCTTCCATTCCAATCCTAAAAACCAAGATGGATCCACCTGTAAAACCAAACAAAGTCTTTTGAATATATCCAGTGGTGGAAACTGTTCATTCTCCTCATACCTCTTAATCTGTAGCCATTCCCTTCCAATTGCCCTTGCCAACCCTACCTTTGAAAAGTTCTTTTCAATTCTCACCTGCCTCAGCTTCTCATTAAATGGAAGTGGAACCTGTATCTCAACCAATTCAGAACTTGCCATCTGTATATCCTAAATTTTCTTCAACATCTACACTACTCACACCATTAACTTTGCTGAATTTAATTACATTCTTGAATTCATTTGTAACATCAACATGACTCACTGCCCACACCTTTCTGTTTCCATATTCTTTCTTTAGCAATTCCAGTATTAAATGTCTGCCCTCATCATCTATCTTTGCAAACTTTTCATCCATAATAATAAAATCAACTGCCTTTCCACTCCTCATACTTGCAATCTTATTCAAAGCAAGAAATACAGCCATAGTCATCCTATCTTTTTCACCACCACTCCAACCTTCTAATATCCTCTCAATACCAAACTCAACATCCTTAATCATCATGTCTAATTTGTTTTGCTTTTTATCTGGATCAACCAAAAATGTTATTTTCTTTCCTGGAAGCACATCATCCAGATATTTGTTAGTCTCATGTTCAATTATTGGTATAACATCACCAATCATTTTTAGCTTTATTTTAGGGAAAGCAGCTTTCCAATATTCAGCTTTTTCAACATTCTTCTTTTTAGCTTCCATTCTTTCTTTTGCTGCTTCAGTTATTCTCAGCTTTCTGTAATACTCATCAATTTGAAACTTAACTAACTTTAATTCAGACTCAAACTCATTTCTTTCCCCATCCAACTTATCAAATTCAGCTGACCTTTCCTCATAGTCACTTATATCAATTGGTGAAAATTTATTATATTCCACTTTCTTTTCCTCATACCTTGTCTTAATAACACCAAGCTCCCTCTTGCCATCAGCTTTAATCTTATCCATTTCACCAACAAGTCCCGCCACTTCCTTTTCAGATCTTTCAATGTCAGCAATTATAAACCTCCCCTTTTCAACAATTGCATATTTATCATGGTGTAATTCCAGCTCCTTATCAATTCTTTTCCTTCTTTCACCAGCCTTATCCATCTGATTGTCAACCAATCTAATTTTATCTGCTATTTTTACAATTTCATCTTCACAATTCCTAATATTAAGATAAAACACATTCAACACCTCATTTAGAACAATTTGGTGACAAGTGGGACAGTTTTGTCCTTTCAAAGAAACCACCTTCTTATTCTCATCCTTCTTATCCCTCAATGCCTCTATTCTGGTTTTCCATTGTGTTTTCTTCCTAATCATTTCCTTTTGTTCTTCATCTATTTTTGCTAAACTTTCATTAAGCACATTGTAATCACCTAACTGTGATGTGGCTTCCTTTAATTTCTTTACAAACTCAGGCTTTGATTTAATATCATCATTCTTTTCATCTATTGCTTTCTTAAAATGTTCTATTGAAAATTCAATTTCCTTTTTCTTTATGTCATATTCAGTTTTAATCTTATCAGCTTGTTCCTTCAACTCTTTTTTCTGTAATATTGAATCAAGGTAATGGCTGATATTTTCCAGCTTCTCAATTGTTTGTTTAATTTTCTTTTTTAACTGTTTATTGTAACTGTGTTTAGCTTTAATATCTATCTCATTTAAAAGACTTAAACCTTGTTCATACACACCCTTATCATATTCTATTTCCTTTGAAAATTTATCAGATTCCTTTTTACACAACTCCCTTGCATCATCGAAATAATGAAGATTCAAAATACTGGAAATAACATTGATTCTTTCATTGGAATCAGACACCAAAAACTTCCCAATATCACCCTGACTAAAATAAGCAACATTTAAAAATGTTTTGAAGTCCATGCCCAAAATCTTTTCCAGCTTTTCCTGCATCATAGTTGAGTTTCTTATTTCAATTGCTTTCCCATTCTCACTGACCTCCAAATCATTCCTTTTTCCTCTATGTCTGGTTACAATATATTCTTTTCCACTATCCAAAAAAATACATTCTCCCAGTGCATTTGGCTGTTTGGTGGGAATGTCCCTTATCAATTTATTCTTGGTGTATAGCTTCCTTGCTGTTTGGTCATATAATGTCCAGCACAATGCATCAAAGATAGCTGACTTTCCAGCTCCGTTCCTTCCTACAAACAATGCAAAATCCAGCTCATCAAAATTCAATGACACATCCTTAAAACAAAATAAATTTTCTAATCTAATTGACTTAATGTGCATCTGTTATTTCCTTGTATGTATCATTGAAAAAGTTCCAATCCTTTGCCAAAATAGATTTTCCTTCAACCTCAATGTCCCTAACTTTGACTCTTGGTCTGAGCTTAAATTCTTTCCTAATTGAATTAATCATCTTTCCACCAACCTTTACACTTACCAATTCCAAATTATATATCAAATCATCACTGTCCCTGAATTTAGCTCTAATGTTCATTGCACCAGATACCATCTTCTTAAAAACTCTTTTATCTATTTTAGTTGTTGATGGCACACCATGAAGCTTTGAAACAATCATTATCACCTTTTCAAGCTTATCTAAATCTAACACCACTATTATTTCATATTGGGTTAAAAGCTTAATCTTTCTCCACAAACTCTTTCTCACGACATCACATCCTTTAATGTTTTCAATCCATATTCAAGCATTTTCTTATCCTTGCAAAATTTCTTAACAGCACTTTCTGGATCCAAATCCAAGCTGATGTCCTCACTTTCGAGCACCTCACCCTTTTCCAATTCTTTAATATACACCTGTTTTGCACCACCCTTTAACAATGCTCTTTTAAAATCAAACACCTCATCACCAATATTATCAACAAACAACTTTATAAATCCATCCTTAACTGGTTTTCCATCAATTTCTAATATCTCATCCACCATATCAACAACCATCATTTCATGAGGAATAAACTTGGTTTCTATGAACTCAATATCAACCAATGGAACAAGATTAACAGACAGTGAATCACCAAGCTCAACATAATTAAAACTTTTAACATCTTCCCTTTCATTCCAAGTCAATTTTGCAATAGAACCACAATAAAATGCATTCTTCCCTACTTGCTGTGCCATGTGGAAATCTCCCAATGCAACATAGTCCCAATCATTTACAAATGATACACTTCCATCCTTTGATTCATATTTATATTTTGGTGTTGCCCATGCCCCATTAACAGGTGTGTGAACCACCAAAATATTCCTTTTGATTTCATCAACAAATTTCATTGAATCATTTACTGCCTTCTGAATATTCTTCACCCATGGAACATAAAAGAAAACAACATTATCAAACTCTTCCATGTATGATTCATTTCCAAACACCTTAAACAAATTCTGGTCTGTAACTTGTGCAATATTACTTATGCCTTCCAATGAATGATTGACACCATTTGTATCATGATTTCCAACAATCACCCTAATCATTATGTTGTTTTCAGCTGCTTTTCTCACCCAACCTGAGAACTCATTAATCAATCTTTCATTTGGATTGTGAACATTAAACACATCACCAGTATGGATGATTAATGGAATTTCATTCTCAATAGCACAATCCAAGACCTCATAAGCATTATCCATTATTTGCTTCAGCCTTGAACCATCTATGGAATACTTATGTCTGTCAAAAATATGCCAATCGCCAGTATGAATAAAGCTATCTATTTCCATGGCAACCTTCCTGTTTTAAATATAATGATTATGCCTGTAATTGCCCAAATCACAACAACAAATATTGAGAATACTATATAAATATCAAATGCTAAATCTATCATATCAATCAGCATTCCATCCTATTTCATGAAACACATTGAAATATTTTTCCTCATCAATAATTTCATTTGAATCTTTGAAAATAATAAATCCCTTTACTTTAAACAGCCATCTTAAATACAGCTCCTCATCCTTTGGAGATGACCATAGTTTGCTCAACAAATT
>Ga0255048_10000055_pt1 | contig 74011 bp, 72 predicted proteins | sample JV7_2_2_MG_FD_183619 | JGI IMG/M metagenome (GOLD analysis project Ga0255048, IMG submission 183619) | Seawater microbial communities from Jervis Inlet, British Columbia, Canada - JV7_2_2 | ecosystem: Environmental > Aquatic > Marine > Inlet | place: Canada: British Columbia | collected 2016-10-06 | reverse complement strand
GATGTACCTGTCGGGGGCGCCGCTGCACGTGGTGGCGACGACCTTGCTCGGCGCTCTCCACGAGGCCCTCCCTGGGATGTTGCGCGTCGACGGTCACGCTGGCTCCGTCCAGGTCTCGTTCTCCGCAGGAATCACCAGGGAGAACGTGGCCGCCGCTGCTGGGCTCGGCCTGGAGCCGATGACGGTGTGCTCCGATCTCCTCAAGCCTGGCGGCTACGGGAGGCTCAAGCCCATGCTCAAGGCCCTCCAGGGAGCCATCACCGATGCCGGTTGCGCCGGCCTCGCCGACTACCGGGACCACCGCCATGCCGCGGCAGTCGCTGCCGGCCACAACGGTGCCGTGGCCGAGCACGTGGCCTCCCTGCACGATGCCGCTATGCACGGGCCCTACACGCGCTCCGGGACGGCCAAGCTCCCGCGCACCGTCGATCACACGCTGGAGATGTGGGGCTGCGTCGCCTGCAACTTCTGCGTGACCGTGTGCCCCAACGATGCCTTCTTCCGCGTGCCGACTCCCGAAGGGCTCGATGTGTCGGGGCGCCAGCAGTACCTCGTGCTCTCCGAGTTGTGCAACGAGTGCGGGAACTGCATGACGTTCTGTCCCGAAGACGGGGATCCTGCGGTCGTCAAGCCGCGGCTGTACGTCGACGCGGAGCGGTTTGCCGCAGAGGCCGGGAGTCAAGCGTTCCTGGTCGGGTCCGGTCCAGACGGTCTGGACGTGCGAGCAACCGCAGGGTGGGACGGTGAGCTGGACCGGCTGCGCCTGGTCCTCGAGCAGGACGAGGGTCTGCCCCTCCGTCCGGCCGATCTGTGACCCGCCGTCGCTGTTCTTGCGTAGGAATCCGGCGCGATACGCCGTCTCGTTACGCAAGAACGGGGAGATGGCGGTGATGGGAACCCTGCTGGTGAAGAACGCCACCGTCGTGGTGACCATGGACGACGCTCGGCGCGAGATCCTCAACGGTGGACTGTTCGCCAGGGACGGCTGGATCGAGCAGGTGGCGCCCACCGCCGAGCTTCCTGCCACGGCGGACGAGGTCCTCGATCTGACCGATCACGTACTCGCCCCCGGCCTCGTCAACACCCATCATCACCTCTACCAGACCCTGACCAGAGCCGTCCCGGGCGCCCAGGACGCCGGCCTGTTCGACTGGCTGCGCACCCTGTACCCCATCTGGGCCCACCTGACGCCGAGCGACATCCGGATATCGACGCAGCTCGGTCTGCTCGAGCTGGCCAACTCCGGCTGCACCACGGCCGCCGACCACCTCTACCTGTACCCCAACGGCTCCCGGTTGGACGACGAGATCGAGGCCGCGGCGGAGATCGGGCTTCGGCTCCATGCCGGCCGCGGATCGATGAGCCTCGGCGAATCTGCCGGTGGCCTGCCCCCCGATTCCGTGGTCGAAGACGAACAAGCGATCCTCACAGACACCCAGCGGCTGGTCGAGCAGTACCACGACCCGGCACCGGGGGCGATGGTGCGCGTCGTCGTGGCTCCCTGCTCGCCGTTCTCCGTCACGACCGATGCCATGGCCGAGAGCGCCAGTCTTGCCAGGAGCCTGGGGGTGACCATGCACACCCACCTCGCGGAGACGATCGATGAGGATCGCTTCTGCCGCGAGCGGTTCGGGCTCGACCCCGTCGCCTACGCAGAGAGCGTCGGGTGGGTGGGAGACGACGTCTGGTATGCCCACGGCGTCCACATCGGCGGGAGCGACATCGCCCGCCTCGCTGCGACGGGCACGGGCGTGGCGCATTGTCCGACGTCCAACATGCGCCTGGCGTCCGGCATCGCCCCGGTGGCGGCGTACCGCGACGCCGGGGTGCCCGTGGGGCTCGGCGTCGACGGTTCGGCATCGAACGACGGCAGCCACCTGCTGGCCGAAGCCCGGCAGGCCATGCTGCTGGCCAGGCTCGCCGCGACACCCCACGACGCCGGCACCGAACCAGCTCCGCTGCTCCCGGTCCGCGACGCGCTGGAGATGGCGACACGCGGCGGCGCCGAGGTGCTGGGGCGCACGGACATCGGCAGGCTCGCCGCAGGGACCGCGGCCGACTTCTTCGCCGTGGACCTCAACCGGCTGGAGTACGCCGGAGCGCACCACGACCCCGTCGCCGCCCTGCTCCTGTGCGCCCCAGTGGCCGTCGACGAGACATGGGTCCACGGCAGGCCGATCATCACCGGGAGGGCAGCCGCGACGATCGATGCCGCTTCAGTCGTCGCTGCGCACAACGCGGCGGCGGCCCGCCTAGTCACCTAGAGCGACCCACATACGTCACCACCATGACTCGTGGGATAGACCGGGCCCAGTCGGCTGCTCGGATGCGGCCGGTCACGCCACAGGCGGACGCTCAGACGTCGTCGGCCGCCAGCAGCCTTCTCCTGCCGTACCGCCAGGGCCGCTCGGGGTCGGCAAGCAGGAATTGGTGGATCCCGATCCCGGCGCTCTCGAACGCCAGCGCCGAGCCCGCCATGTACGCCCGCCAGGTCCGGTAGGTCCGCTCGTCTGTCATTGCCACCGCCCGGTCACGATCGGCCTCCAGGTTGGCCACCCAATGGCGCAGGGTGCGGGCGTACGACATGCGCAGCGCCTCGACATCGCGCACCTCGAGGCCCTGGTCGGCTGCTGCACCTGCCATCACATCCACCGTTTCGAGCTCCCCGTCGGGGAACACGTAGGTGCTGACGAACGTCGGGCGGCGTCTTCCCGGATGACGGTCCCGCGTCGTGATGCCGTGGTTCAGGAACTGCCCTCCCCCGGCGAGCAGTCGCCTGGCATGCCCGAAGTACTCCGGTAATCGGTTGGCACCGACGTGTTCGACCATGCCGATCGACGCGATCGCATCGAACTGGCCGCGCACCTCGCGATAGTCGCCGTGGATGATTGAGACCCGGTCATCGACGCCGCGCTCCTTGGCCAGGCGCCGTGCGTGCTCCGCCTGCTCTGCGCTCACGGTCACGCCGGTCCCACTGACTCCGTACTTGGCGGCGGCGTGCACGACGAGCGAGCCCCAACCGCACCCGATGTCGAGCAGTGTCATGCCGGACGTCAGCTCGAGCTTGCGACACACGACGTCGAGCTTGCGCCGCTGCGCTGCGTCGAGCTCCTCAGCAGGGTCGAGGAAGTAGGCACACGAGTACGCCATCGTCTCCCCAAGGAAGAGTCGGTAGAAGTCGTTGCCGGTGTCGTAGTGGTAGGAAACCGCGTCTGCGTCTCGCTTCTTCGAGTGGAGCCTCCCGGAGAATCCGGGACGCAGGGCGGCGTTGCGCCGGTGATCAGCAGGGAGCTTGCGCAGATCCCGCATTGTTCGCAGCGCGGCGAGACGGCCCGGCGGGCGCTGGGTGACCGCAGCCCCGAAGCGCAGCACCTCGAAGATGTCACCCTCGATATCGATGTCGTCGTAGACGTACGCCTCGCCCGCTGTGAGGTCCGACGGCGGGAATGCGACGGCACGCAGCGCTCCGGGGTGCCGGAGCACGATCGTGGAAGCCGCGTCGACCGGTCCCCAGGTCGTGCCCTCCCACGCTCGCACGCGGGGCGCGGGCACTTGTGCCGCGGCAACCAGCCGCTCATAGACGCGGCGGCTCACATCGAGCTCAACGCCGTCAGGCTCCATACAAGGGGCAACCCTCCATACCGGGCTCTGCATCCCGGATTCTGCCTCACACCAGGGCGATGTCCTCCGGCCGAACCGGCACTCGGGTCAACGCGAGCCCGGTCGCGTCGCGGATCGCGGCCACCACGGCGGGCGTTGCCGTGACGGTGGGAAGCTCGGCGAAGCCCTTCGCACCGAACGGTCCCCACGGACTCGGCTCTTCGATGATCACCGCCTCGACGTCAGGCATGTCGAGGGTGGTGGGGAGCAGGTAGTCGGTGAAGGTCGGGTTGCGGAGCACTCCGTGATCGAGAACGAGCTCCTCCATCACGGCCTGGCCCAGACCCTGAGCGATCCCGCCCTCGATCTGCCCGATCACCTGGAGCGGGTTGAGCATGCGGCCGACGTCCTGGGCCGTGTCGATCCGGACGACGCGCACCAACCCGAGCTCGCGGTCGACGTCGACGACCGCCCGCTGCGCGGCGACGCAGTAGTCGACGTGGGTTCGGCCGTGCCCGTCTTCATCTGGCGGTTCGGTGCCCCGATGCCGGAAGAGCACCTTCTCGGTGATCGAACCGGCAGCGCTCACCTCGGCGAGGCTGGCGATGAGCCGTCCTCGCCTCCAGACGCCATCGTCGTCGAGCGCATCCCCTCCGTACTGGGCAAGGACCCGGTCGCGGACAGCCTCAGCGGCCCGAAGGACGGCGTTGCCCGACATCTGTGTCTGTCGCGAAGCAGACGTCGACCCTGCGGATCCGATCTGCCCCGTGTGATCGAACGACACGTCGACGTTCTCGATGCCCAGTGTGGAGCGGGCGATCTGACCGAGGATCGTCACCAGCCCCTGGCCGACCTCGATCGCCGCGGTGTGCACGACGGCACCGGTCGCGGTCAGCTCGACAGCGGCTTCGGCGTAGTCGTCGAACCCTTCCGAGAACTGCAGGTTCTTGATGCCTACGGCATATCCGACCCCGCGCACGACGTCGCCCGATCCGGTCGTCAGGCCGGCACCACCGGGGAGGGTGCGCGGGTCGGCAGGAGCGTCTGCGTCGTCCGGCATTGGCATCGCCATGACCGACCGCAGAACCTCCTCGGTGGGGAGCGGCACGTCGATCAGCTGTTGCGAGGTGGGAAGCCGGTCCCCACTCTTCAGGGCGTTCTGGAGGCGCAAGTCGAGCGGGTCGCGGCCCAGCACCGCAGCGAGCCGGTCCATCTGGGCTTCGACTGCGAAGTGCACCTGGTTGGCACCGAAGCCACGCATCGCCCCGGACGGTGGGTTGTTCGTCTGCAGGGCGTACCCGTCGATGGAGACATGCGGACAGCGGTACGCCCCGGCAGCGAAGAACGATGCGTTGCCGATGACGGCCTCAGACGTCATGTGGTAGGCCCCGCCGTCGAGAAGCACGGTCGCGGTGACACGAACCAGATTGCCCTCGAGATCGGCCTCGTGGCGGTAGTGGAGACGGGCCGCGTGGCGCTTGACGTGACCGGCAAAGCTCTCGGTGCGATCGAGCACCATCTTGACCGGACGCCCGGTGCGGAGGGACAGCATGCCGAGGTGGGTCTGCACGCTCAGATCCTCGCGGGCGCCGAAGGCCCCGCCCAGGGCGCCTGGGTGGACGCGCACGTCCTCGGGTCCCAGCCCGAGGCAATCGGCGATCTGCGGATGGTCGGCGTGGATCCACTGGCTGGGGCCCCAGATGTCGATACCGCCCATGCCGTCTGGAACGGCGAGGCCGGCCTCGGTTCCGAGGGGTGCCTGGTCCTGGCCTGCGACCTCGTAGACGCCCTCGACGACGATGTCGCCTCGCGTGTCCTCGTCGCCGGTCCGGATCCGTATGTGTCGGAAGATCTGCTCAGTCGCAAGCGCCTCCTCGATGTCGGTGATCGGGGCGAGCTCCTCGAGTTCCACGACGATGGCTGCAGCGGCGTTGCGTGCAGTCTCGGGGTCGTCTGCAGCAACGACGGCGATCGCTTCCCCCCAGTGGCGGACCTCGCCGTCGCACAGCACCGGCTGATCGCGGACGTCTTGCCCCTGGAATCTGTGTCCGGGAACATCGTCGAAGGTGAGCACGGCGTGAACCCCATCCATCACGATCGCCGGGGTGACATCGATGGTGACGACCCGGGCCCTGGCGACTGTGGCTCGACGCGTGGCGCCCCACAGCATGTCGTCTGTTTCGAGGTCGCCGACGTACTCGAAGGATCCGGTGACCTTGGGGATGCCGTCTGGACGAATCACCGAAGCCCCCACCCCGCGACGTACCGGAGCCCTGGTGCGAGTCTGCGCGGTCATCGGCCGTCCTCCACGAGCGCCTCCACAGCCCGCAGGATCGCTCCATATCCGGTGCAGCGGCAGATGTTCCCCGACAGCGCTTCGCGCACATCGTCGGTGCTCGGCACCGGATCGTGCTCGAGGAGATGAGTCGCCGCCACGACCAGCCCAGGAGTACAGAAGCCGCACTGGGCGGCGCCGTGGTCGAGGAACGACTGCTGCACCGGGTGGAGGTCCCCCGCGGACCCGATGCCTTCCACGGTTGTGACGGAGGCGCCCTCGGCGTCGCCGACCATCACGAGACACGAGCAGACCAACTCGCCGTCGAGTATCACCGAACACGATCCGCATTCACCCTGTTTGCAGGCATCCTTGGACCCGCGGAGGTCGAGCCGATCGCGCAGCACATCAAGCAGGCTCTCGAACCCCGTGGCCTCCATGGTTCGGACCTCGCCGTTGATGGTGAGGGCGACGATCATGCGGCCAGCACTCTGGTGACTGTCCGGCGGGCGAGCACTCCGGAGGCGTGTCTGCGGTACTCGGCAGTCGACCGGTGGTCGGTGATGGGCATGACGTCCTCCGCAACCAGGCTCGCAGCACGAACGACGGTCTCGTGGTCGGGAGCCTCCGGAGTTGAGAGGAGCGCCTCTGCCCGATCCATGCGCAGAACGGTCGGTCCGACAGCGCCCATGGCGACGGCCGTCTTCCCCGCCTCGGTCCTCGTGACGCAGCAGCTGACAACCGCGATCACCATCGCCTGCCGCACCCCGATCTTGGCGAACGCCGAGCGCACAGGCAGATCGGTGGGCAGCTCGACGCCGAGGATCAATTCCCCGGGGAGCAGGGCGTTGCGCTTCGGGCCAACGAGGAACTCGTGCCACGGCAGGCGGCGGGTCCCGATGGTCGACGCCAGCACCACGGTGGCATCGATGGCCGCGAGAAACGGGAGGGCGTCTCCCGCGGGGCTGGCGGTGCCGAGGTTGCCGCCGATCGTCCCTGCCGCCCTGATTTGGGGGGACCCCACCGTGCGCGCCAGCTGCGCCAGGGCCGGAAGGGAGCTGTGTTCGAGGCGCCGGTACGTGACCCCAGAACCGATGAACGAGTCGGTCCATTCGGTGAGCTCCGGAACCCGGCGCAGCCCGATGACGACGTCCGGCCGGAGGTGCGCCAAGTTGACCTGCACCATCAGGTCGGTCCCGCCTGCCAGCAGGGTTGCGTCGGGATGTGCCGCCAGCGCATCGAGCGCTTCATCGAGCCCCGTCGGGCGCAGAACGTCCATCCCCTCTCCCGTTGCGCGGTTCCCCCGAACCTACTGCGCGGACGGGCCCCAGAAAACCAAGACTCGCAGTTGCCGTCTGCCACGTGTTGAATCCCCCGATGGACGCAACATTCGCGGCATGGATCCGGGGTCTGCCCAAGGCTGAGTTGCACGTCCACATCGAGGGCACGCTCGAGCCTGAGATGATGTTCGACCTGGCCCAGCGCAACGGCATCGAGCTTCCGTTCGCCAACGTGGCCGAGGCGCGTGCGGCATACGAGTTCACCGATCTGCAGTCCTTCCTCGACATCTACTACCAGGGTGCCGCCGTCCTCAGGACGACCGAGGACTTCTCCGATCTCATGCGGGCGTACCTCGAGCGGGCGGCAGCAGACGGGGCTCGCAGAGCCGAGATCTTCTTCGACCCGCAGACGCATACGGCCCGTGGCATCGAGTTCCCGGTGTTCATGGAGGGCTTCCTCGGAGCGATCGCTGATGCCGAGAAGGACCTCGGGATCTCCGCAGGCCTGATCATGTGCTTCCTCCGCCACCTTTCTGGATCCGACGCCGTTGCAACCTGGGGAGAGGCCTCTGCCTACCACGACCGCCTGCTGGCGGTCGGACTCGATTCGACGGAGGTCGGCAATCCGCCTGAGCGGTTCGTCGACGCCTACCGGCTGGCCCGCGCAGCAGGGCTGCGGGCGGTTGCCCATGCGGGGGAAGAGGGCCCTCCGTCCTACATCTCCGGGGCGCTCGACGTGCTCGGCGTCGAGCGCATCGACCACGGGGTCCGCGGTGAGGACGACGAGGCACTGGTCGTGCGGTTGGTCGCGGAGCGGATTCCGCTGACGATGTGCCCCCTATCGAACCTCGAGCTCCGGGTCGTCGACCGCCTGGAAGACCACAACCTGAGGCGGCTGCTGGACCGGGGCGTTGCGGTGACGATCAACTCGGACGATCCCGCCTACTTCGGCGGTTACATCGGAGACAACTACATCGCCGCGGCAACTGCCCTTGGCCTGGACCGCGCGGCCGTGGCCCGGATCGCTCGCAACTCGCTGGAGGCGACGTTCCTGCCGCAGGGGGAGCGTGCCGCCCTGCTCGCCGCGCACGACGCCTTCGTCATGGCTGCCACCCACTGACCGGCAACGCCACCGTTCTTGCGTAGGAATCCGGCGTATATCGCCGTCTACTTACGCAAGAACAGGAGTGGCGGGCGCGCGGCGGCTACTCGCGCTCGAAGATGGTGCCGATGGCGCCGGGAGGTTGCAGGACCAACCAACCTCGCAGCTTGGGGAACCGTTCGCCGAGGGCGAGGAACCAGCCGGCGGACACCAGAACCAACGCGAGGATCATCAGCGGGAACGGAGCGATCGGCAAGACCTGGGCGATGCCGGGGAACACGTCCTGGAGGTGGAACGCGGCGATCTGGAGCGCACCGAACAGGTAGCACCCCAGGGCCACACGCACCGGATGCCAGCCGCCGAAGATGACGATGGCCAGGGCGATCCACCCGAGATTCAGCGTCAGCGTCTCGCGCCACCCCAGCTTGACATCGAGGGAGTAGCTGGCGCCGGCGATGCCGACCATCGCTCCACCGAGCACCGTGTAGACCGTGCGCAACAGATTGACCGGCACCCCGCGGGCAAAGGCACCTTCGGGCCGCTCCCCGATCCCCTGCAGATTCAACCCGCCTCGGGTTCGGTAGAAGTACCACGACGTGACGGCGATGGCAACGAAGCTGCCGTACACGACGAGGTTGTGATCGAAGAGGACCTTGCCGAAGAACGGGATGTCCTCCAACAGCGGGATCGGAAGGGGCGGCACCTGTTCTCCACGGACACCGACGAAGGAGTCGCCGAAGAACGAGGCCAGGTCGATCGCCAGCAGCGCCAGGATGAAACCGATCGCGATCTGGTTGATCTTCAACTTGATGTTCCCGTAGGCGATGATCGCCGCGATGAGGGCGCCGACCGCGGCCGCGGCGACGAAGCCGGCAAATGCCGTGTCCGCCCAGAACGCGACCACGAAGCCGGTCATCGCGGACAGGCGCAGCGAGCCCTCCAGGGAGAGGTTGATGACGCCGGACTTCTCGCTGATCGTCTCGCCCATCGTGGCGTAGACGAGCGGTGCTGCCGCGGCGATGATCGAGGAGATCGTCGCTTCCATTACGGCTCCGCCCCTGCGGTATCTGCCCGTCGTTTCGCTCGCTGCTGGGAAAACGCGGTCCCGAACACCACGAAGAGCACGATCACGCCGAGGAGCACGCCGCCGAACGACGAGTCGAGATCGAGCCGCAGCTCGAGCTGCGTGCTCCCTGCGGAGACGACGATGAAGAACAGTGCGATGGGGCCGATCCACTTCGCTGAGAAGCCGGCGAGGAGTACCACCAAGATGCCGAGGAAGCCGTAGCCGCCAGAGATCGCTGGGACGAGCTTGTGATGGAAGCCGGTCACCTGGACAGTCCCGGCGACCCCGGCCAACGCCCCGCCGACGAGGAACGCCGACAGGATGTATGCGTTGTTGGGGATGCCGATGATGAAGGCGCTGCGCGGACTCCTCCCGACGGCCTTGAGGCGGAGCCCGAATCGGGTCCCCCTGAGCAGGAAGTACACCCCAACGGTGCCGAGGATGGCCAACGTGACGGCCACGATCGGTATGTCCGCGCCGAACAGCTCCATCGTCGGCATGAACGACGCATCAGGGAAGATCTCGGTCCCGCTCGTCGAGGCCACCCCCTGGCGCTTCCACGGACCGATCACCAGGTAGATCGCGATGCCGGCAGCGAGGAAGTCGAGCCCGAGGCCCCCGAAGATCTCGTTGACACCTCCGTGCGTCCGCAAGACGCCTGCGAGGAGTGCCCAGAGCGCACCGCCGACGGCACCGGCGACGATGGTCGCCAGGACGAGGATCGCCGCGTCTGCGCTGACCTCTCGTGCCACCCAGGATGCCGCGATCGCCCCCATGATGATCTGGCCCTCGACACCGATGTTCCACATCCCGGCGGCGAACGTGACCACGAGTCCTGCAGAGGCGAGGACGAGCGGTGACCACGCGAGCAGCGTGGCGGCCACCCGGTCCCACGAGCCCAGTGAGCCGTCGACGATCCGAAGCAGAGCCTCGATCGGAGGGGCCCCGGCGAGGGCAAGGAGGACCATGGCGACGAGTAGGGCGTAGGCAAGGGCCACCACGGTGGGAACGAAGCGGTTCGTCGAACGCGCTGTCACGTACGCTCCGTTCCGCCGATGAGATAGCCCAGCGCCTCACCGTCGGTCTCCGGGGCGCCGAGGACCCGGAGGACGCTCCCCGAGAAGAAGACGATGATGCGATCGGCATAGCGGAGGAGCTCATCGATGTCTGCAGACGCAAACACGATCGCAGTGCCGTCAGGACGCCGATCCAGGATCCGCGTCCACACGTAGTCGGCAGATTCGATGTCCAGACCCCGGGTCGGGTGCTCCATCAGCAGGAGCCGAAGCTCGTCAGGCATCATTGCCAGCAACAGCCGCTGCTGGTTGCCACCGGACAGCGACTCGGCGGGACTGTCCGGTCGACCCCTGATCGAGTAGGTGTCGATGCTGGCCGCGGAGTTCCGCTCAGCCGCGTCCCAGTCGAGGAAGAAGTCCTGACCCGGCATGGTGAGTGCCACGTGCTCTTCGATGGTCAGACCCTCGACCAGCCCCTCCTCGAGACGGCCCGCCGGCAAGTAGTGCACCCCGGCCGCCAGTCGGTCCCGGTAGGAGCGTTTGGTGAGGTCGGTACCTTCCATCGTGATCGTGCCGCCATCGACGGAAACGATCCCGGCGAGGGCTTCGAGGAAGGTCCGCTGGCCGCTGCCTTCCAACCCGGCAAGGCCGATCACCTCACCGGCACCGACTTCGAGGGTGAGCCCTGAGATGTCCGTCGTGCCCTGCCGCACGTCGATCGAGTCGAGCGTGATGGCGACCGGTCCCGCCAGCGACAACGGCCGATCGGGTTCCTCGATCATCCGCCCGAACATCATCTCGACGAGCTGCGCGGCAGGCACAGGCATGTCGGCCTCACCAACGACCTTGCCGGAGCGCATCACGGTGACCGACTCGCACAAGTCCTCGACCTCTTCGAGCTTGTGGCTCACGAAGATCACGATGAGGCCGTCTCGAGCCAACCGGCGCAACGTATCGAACAGCTGCTCCCGCTGGATCTCAGAGATCCCCGTAGTGGGCTCGTCGAGGATCAGCACCTTGGCGCCGAGCCAGAGCAGCCGGGTGATCTCGAGCTGCTGCCGTTCGCCGACGGTCAGTGACCGCGCCGTTCTGCTCGGATCGAATGAGAACCCGAGTTCTGCAGACATGCGCTCCAGCTCGGCACGCCCCTCGTTGCGGTTCAACCGTGCGGCGCCCGGACTCGCCAGGAGGAAGTTGTCCAGCACCGAGAACGGAAGGAACACGAGCGGATCCTGGTGGAGCATTCCAATGCCGGAGGCGATGGCGTCTGCCGGAGACCGCAAGGCCAGCGCATCGCCGTCGAGCACGACCTCTCCGGCATCGGCCTCGATGAACCCGGAGAGGACCTTCATGAGCGTCGACTTCCCCGCACCATTCTCTCCCAGCAGGCCATGCAGGGTTCCCGGCTCGACGGTGAGGGTGACCCCGTCGTTGGCGCGGACCGGCCCGAAGTGCTTGTGGATGTCGCGCAGCTCCAGGGCCATGGGGCGAGGCTAGAGAACGCGGCCGAACGGCGGCGGGTCGAATGCGGACGCGAAGTGGGAGGCCTTGCGGCCTCCCACTTCCGTACGGTGCTGCGCGATCAGGAGCTGGCGCCTTCGACACCCTCGAGGAGCTGCTTGGTGTACCACACCTGGCGCGGCGTCGCCGCCTCGCCATCGCCGAGCCACGCCGAGCCGTCCTGGTAGTTGAGCGGTCCGGTGAACAGCCAGAGGCCACCCGCCAGCTCGCCAACGAATGAGTTCACCGCGGTCGCCGCTTCGTCGGACGGTGCCGTCCCAGGGATCCATCCGATGGCGGTCGTGTCGCGGTTGTTGATGTCTCCCCAGTCCGGGCCGAGCCAGGTGAACTCGGGCGCAAAGGTTCCGTCCTGAACGCTCAGCGCGATGTCCAGGTACTTCGGCCGCCAGTTGAACCAGGGAACGCCGAGACAGGCTTCCGGAGCCTCTTCGCAGCCACCCTCGAAGTCGTAGGCAACCGCCCAAACGGCCTCTCCGGCGGTCTTGCGCTGACCGGCGACGACGAGCGCTTCTGTGGTGTCGATCCCGGAGATCACGACGTCGTTGCCGGCATTGAAGAAGGCGTTGGCGACCTCAGTCGGGTCGAGTGTCACGCCCGGGATGTTGAACCAGAAGCCGATCCAGTTCACCTGGAACTCGAGCGCCGCCGGGTCACCGCCCTTGTAGTTCTCCCAGCAGTACTGCGCCCCGAGGAACGCCGAGTTCACGAGCCGACGGGTCTCGTCGTTGATGAGTGGGCCGAGGTAGGCGATCTTGCCGGTCTCTGAGGCCATGGCGGCGGCACAGCCGGCGATCTGTTTGCCGAACTCCATCTGACCCATGGTGTTGCCCAGGTTGGGGAGCGGGACGAAGTTCTCCCCGTCCTCCCACGCACTGTCGCCTGACGACCAGATCATCGGCACGTCGGGATGGGCATCCGCGGCGGCGAGCGCACCATCGCGCATGTCGTCCGACGTCAGGAAGATGAGCTGCGCGCCCTGAGCAACCATGTCATCGACGATCTGCTCGATGCTCGTCTCGGGGCGATCTGCCGGGTTGACCTTGTCGATCAAGATCATCTCGGCACCGGCCTGCTCGACGATGTAGTCGCCGCCCTCGCGGTGGGCCTGCGACCAGCCGCGATCGTTCTCGGGCCCGACCAACAGCATGCCGAAGACGAGGGGCTCTGCCGGGGCTTCGGTCGTGGTCGTCGTCGTCTCCCCCTCAGACGTCGTCGTCGTCTCTCCCTCGGTCGTTGTCGTGGTCTCTCCCGCGGTCGTTGTCGTCGTGGAGCCGGCAACCTCATCGTCGTCGCCGCTGGTGAGGGCGACGATCAGCACGATGAGGATGACGGCACCCACAGCGACGCCAATCCACGGGAGCCACCGGCGCAGGTTGTCGTTCACGTGTTGGTCCTCCAGACGCAAGCGTCCCGGTCGTACCCGGGACGCGGTGACTTGGCCGCGAGAGTAGGCCACCCACTTCGCCCCCGGCAAGGCGCGAAAACAATGGCGGCGGTCGCGAAATCGCGGGAGCACAGACGCTTGCATCCCCGGTGTGATCGGCCCTAGAACTGGAGTTCTTCCTCGGCTTCCCCAGCTTCCCCGGCTCCCCTCGTGCGGGGTACGCCGTAGTAATTGACTGACGACACGCGTGTAATTACAGTGCTGCAACCCCACTACATCTTCGGTCTCGATGGCCCCTGACCCACAAGATGTTGTGGTTGCGCAGTCCGAGCGATCCCGCCGAACCGGGTCCCGGTCGGAGCAAGGCCCGGGTAGGGCTCACAGACGGTCGGCACAGACGGTCAGGAGGAGAGACCACGATGACAACGACAGCACAGCGCTCCACGGGACTCGCCATCCAGCGAAAGTTCACCACCGAAGGCGTCAGCCCGTACGACACGGTGGAGTGGTCCCACCGCGACTCTCGGATCACGAACCCTGACGGCTCCATCGTCTTTGCGATGGAGGGAGCAGAGATCCCCGCCGGCTGGTCGCAGGTGGCGGCGGACATCATGGTCTCGAAGTACTTCCGCAAGGCGGGCGTACCCCAACGTGACGAACAGGGCACCCCCCTGATCGACGACGACGGCGCTCCCCTCCTCGGCCCGGAGCGATCGGTGCGCCAGGTGGTCGGCCGGTTGGCGTCGACATGGCGGTGGTGGGGAGAAGAACACGGGTACTTCGCGTCTGCAGCAGACGCTCAGGTCTTCGAAGACGAACTCGTGTACATGCTCCTGCACCAGATGGCGGCGCCGAACTCTCCGCAATGGTTCAACACCGGCCTCCACCACCAGTACGACATCGCCGGACCGGCCCAGGGTTTCTGGTACGTGAATCCCGAGACCGAAGAGCTGGAGGCGAGCCCGGACTCCTACAGCAGACCGGCACCGCACGCATGCTTCATCCAATCTGTGGACGATGACCTCGTCAACCCGGGCGGGATCATGGACCTGTGGGTTCGAGAGGCTCGGCTCTTCAAGTTCGGGTCGGGAACCGGATCGAACTTCTCCTCCATCCGGGCCGAGGGCGAACCGCTGTCAGGCGGAGGGAAGTCGTCAGGCCTCATGAGCTTCCTGAAGGTCGGCGACCGCGCCGCCGGTGCGATCAAGTCCGGTGGCACCACGAGGCGTGCCGCCAAGATGGTCATCCTCGACGTCGACCACCCTGACATCGAGACGTTCGTCGACTGGAAGGTCAAAGAAGAAGACAAGGTACGCGCGCTCATCGCTGCCGGCTATGCAGCCGACTTCAACGGTGAGGCCTACGCCACGGTGTCCGGCCAGAACTCGAACAACTCGGTCCGGCTGACCAACGAGTTCGTCGCGGCAGTGCTCGCAGACGCCGACTGGAACCTCACGTCCCGCGCTGACGGATCGGTGTTCCGCACGGTTCGTGCTCGGGATCTGTGGTACAAGATCGCGGCTGCGGCATGGGCCTGTGCCGATCCGGGAGTCCAGTTCCACACGACGATCAACGAGTGGCACACGTCACCGGCCGAAGGCCAGATCCGGGCATCCAATCCATGCTCGGAGTACATGTTCCTCGACAACACGGCCTGCAACCTGGCGTCGCTGAACCTCGGGAAGTTCTACGATGACGACACCGCCCAATTCGACCTCGCCGCCTACCACCACGCCATCCGCATCTGGACGATGGTCCTGGAGATCTCGGTCACGATGGCACACTTCCCCTCTCGGGAGATCGCCCAGGGCTCGTACGACTACCGCACGCTCGGCCTCGGCTTCGCCAACCTCGGCTCCCTCCTCATGCGCATGGGGATTCCGTACGACTCGGATCAGGGCCGGGCGATCGCCGGAGCGCTCACTGCGATCCTCACAGGGCGCGCCTATGCCACCTCAGCGGAGATGGCAGACGTGCTCGGTCCCTTCCCCAAGTACGAGCGCAATGCGGAGTCGATGCTCCGGGTCATGCGGAACCATCGCCGTGCGGCGAACGACGCCGATCAGAGCGAATACGACGGGGTTTCGCACACCGTGGTCGGCATCGCCGAAGACCAGGCACCGAGCGACCTCCTCGCCGAAGCCCGCGCAGCGTGGGACGACGCCGTGGAACTCGGAGAGCGCCACGGCTACCGCAATGCCCAGGCCACCGTGCTGGCCCCCACCGGCACGATCGGGCTGCTGATGGACTGCGACACGACAGGAGTCGAGCCCGACTTCGCCCTCGTCAAGTTCAAGAAGCTCGCCGGTGGTGGGTACTTCAGAATCGCCAACCAGTCGATTGCGCCTGCACTGCGCCATCTGGGATATGGGGAATCGCTGATCGGCCAGATCCTCGACTCCGTCATCGGCACGATGAGTCTCCACGGGGCGCCCCACGTCAACTCGGCCTCCCTGATCGCCAAGGGGTTCAACGGAAACGACATCGACCGGATCCAGAAGACGCTGCCGGGTGTCTTCGAGCTCGGGTTCGCATTCAACCAATGGACACTCGGTGAAGACACGTTGCAGCGGCTCGGGTTCACCCAGGAGCAGTACTCCGACGCGGGATTCGACATGCTCCAGGAACTGGGCTTCACCGTCTCCGAGATCGCTCAGGCCAACGACTACATCTGCGGCCGCCAGACGATCGAAGGTGCACCAGGACTGCGCGCCGAGCACCTGCCGGTCTTCGACTGTGCCAACCGCAATGGGAAGTACGGCGAGCGGTTCATCCACCACGCCGGGCACATCAAGATGATGGCCGCCACTCAACCCTTCATCTCTGGGGCGATTTCCAAGACGATCAACATGCCCAACGAGGTGACGATCGAGGAGATCGAAGAGTCCTTCCGGCTGTCGTGGGAGCTGGGGTTGAAGGCCATGGCTCTGTACCGCGACGGCTCCAAGGCAAGCCAGCCGTTGTCGGCAACTTCCGATGAAGGCACGGCAGACGACGAGCCGGATGAGCTCGAAGCGAGCATCTCGCACGAGATCCAGATCCATGCCGGCATGTTCGCTCCAGGGTTGTCCCCGACCCAGGCATACGCCGACCTGCCGCGGCCCCGGTTCTTGCTGCCGGCGCGGCGAGGCGGCTTCACCCAGGAAGCGCGCGTTGGCGGCCACAAGCTGTTCGTCAGGACCGGCGAATACGACGACGGAACCCTTGGCGAGCTCTTCATCGACCTGGCGAAAGAAGGGGCAACGCTGCGCGGTGTTCTGTCGTGCTTCGCCATCGCGGTGTCCAAGGGCCTGCAGTACGGCGTGCCGCTCGAGGAGTTCGTCGATACGTTCACGTTCCAGACGTTCGAGCCCCGCGGCATCGTCGAAGGTCACCCAAACATCAAGATGGCGAACTCGATCATCGACTACGTGTTCCGGGCGCTCGGTGTCGACTACTTACACAGGGACGAACTGGCCCAGGTTCCGCCCGATCGCTCCGGAGAACTTCCTGAGCCACCCGGGGGCATGGCCGCGGAGGCCGGCATGCAGCTCGACCTGACCGATGCCGCGATGGAGGCCGACATCGAAGCGCAGGCGCTGGCTGCAGCGTTCGTCGACGCCCCACCGGCTCCAGTTCCGACGACGATCTCGGACGGTCCGGGAACCATGGCCGCCGGCAACGGTGCTCCCGGCAACGGTGCTGCCGGGAGCGATTCTTCCGGGAACAGCGGCACCGTGGCAATGACGGCTTCAGATGTGCAGACTGCTGCCATGCAAACGATGCTGGCAGACAAGATGGGGGATGCCCCGCTGTGCGACACCTGCGGACACATCACGATCCGCAACGGCTCGTGTTACCGCTGCTTGAACTGCGGAGATTCCAAGGGCTGTAGCTGACGGCGCCGTCGCAGCGTCGTCCTGCGGGCCCTTCGCGGCCCCGTCCGGTCGCGCTGCCGCCGCGCCGTAGGCTCCAGCGGGGCCGCTTCGACCGAGGGACCGCTGGTGATCACCCGCCGCAGCAGAACCGAGACGCGCGTCATCACGGCAATCCTCGCCGCCTCCGCCGGCTGGGGTCTGGCAGGGGTTGGCACGAGAGCCGCGTTCAACCAAGGCGCAACAACGCTCACGGTCGTGGCCGTCCGCACCGGGGTGGCTGCGTTCGCAGTCGTCCTGTACGGAGCACTCGCTCGCGTTCGGATCTCGCGCACAGCGTGGTGGCACGGCATCCAGATCGGCATTCCCCGGATCGGTCTCTCACCGCTCTTCTTCATCGCGTCACTCCAGCACATCTCGGCAGGGGTCGAGGGCCTCATCATCACGCTCATTCCCGCCGCGACGGCTGCGCTTGCGTTTGCCGCCCTGGGTGAGCGCCTCGGAGTCCGCCAGGTCGCCGGCCTCCTGGTTGGCTTGGCCGGCACGACGGTCATCATCGGCAGCGGCGCTTCCGGCCTCGCGACTGGAGGGAACGCGGCCCTCGGAGGCGGATTGGCGCTCATCGGCGTGGCCTTTGCCGCGCTGAGCGGGGTGCTGTCCCGCAAGTACGCTCCGCGTCACTCGACGCGAACTCTCGCGCTGCCGATGTTCGTTTCGGGGGCTCTCACCGCGGCCCTGATCGCGGCGGTGATCGGCCCGGTGAACATGACCGAGCTCGAGCCCGGTACGTGGCTTCTGCTGATCGCTCTGGGACTCGGCAGCACACTCCTGCCCTTCGGGGCATCGCTGTTCGCCTCGCGCCACGCCACCGCAGCGGTGGTCTCCCTGACGGGATACCTGGCGCCGCTCGTCGGCGTCATCGCCGGGGTGGTTCTCCTCGACGAGCAGATCACTCCCACAATCCTCCTCGGCGGGATTCTGGCGCTCGTCGGCGTCGCCCTGGTCAGCCGGCGAAGACGGACCGGGCATAGGCTGGAGCCGAGGAGCGTTCCGTGACCATGGATCTGGAGTTCATCTACGTCGGCGACCCGATGTGTTCGTGGTGCTGGGGGTTTGCCCCGGTCATCGAACAACTGGACCGCCGATTCGCCATCCCGGTGCGGGTCGTCGCCGGCGGTCTGCGACCCGGAGACGCTGCCGAGCCGATGAGCGATCGCATGCGCGAGGTGCTCCTCCACCACTGGGATCAGGTAGCCGACCGAACCGGCCAACCGTTCGACCGCTCAGGACTCGACCGAGAGGATTGGACGTACGACACGATGAAGGCCGACACGGCGCTCGTCACCATGCGCACCCTCGAGCCCGATCACGTGCTCCCGTTCCTCACCCGCCTGCAGCGCGCGTTCTATGCGGAGGCCACCGATCTCACCGACAGCGCCGTGTACTCGGATCTGGCTGCAGAGTTCGGAATCGACGGCGACAGTTTCGTCGACGTTCTCGAGTCCGAGGAGATGTTCCGGACCACCTGGCATGACTTTGCCGAGGCCAGGAGCCTCGGCGCAACTGGGTTCCCCTCGCTGTATCTGCGCGACGATTCCGTTCCGTACACCGTCACCAGGGGCTACTACCCATACGAACCGCTCGAAGAAGCCATTCTGGGGTTCCTCGAAGAGCGTCATCCCGTGGAAGCCGCCGGTCTCGTCTGTGACGGCGAGATCTGCTGAGTCAAGTCGACGCGAACCAGCGGCGCAGCTGCGAGCCAGTCCTCGAGCCGCTCCACTGCGCCCAGCCGGCCGGTGATCGTCTCCAGCGCTCGCAAGCGTTGCTCGGGATCCGTGATGGCGACCGCACGGGCGTCGAGGTCTGCGCGAACCGACTCCTTGAGCGAGACCGTGAACACCGGGTCGGCAATGAGATTGGCGTACCAGTCCCGGGTTCCAGGTGTCCCCGTGATGGAGAAGGACCCGTCGACGTTGTGGAACCAGATCTCCACCGTTCCCGGCAGGCCGGAGCGGCGGCCGGTCGTCGTGATGTCGGCGGTGCGGTCCGTGGCCAGGGCCCGGTCGATTGCGGTTTCCATGTCGGTGAGCAACGCCGGCGTGGGGATTCGATTCCGTAGGGACCGGCCTCGCCAGATTGTCGCCTCGGGGACAGGGTGGCGTGCGGCGCGGCCGACCAGGTGTTGCCTTCTCATCGGATTCTCAATCAGCGTTCACATCCGTCACACCGAGGGGGGCGAACCTCCCTGGAGACCGAGCGAAGGACACCCCCATGGTCACCGACGATCGCACCATCCATGAATTCCGGCCGCAGTCGGCCACCACCACGTCGAGCACGATTCCCCGAGAGCGGGCGACCCGCATCAGGCGGGGCGTTGTCGCCCTGATGGCGGCCCTGGCCGTCGTCGTCGGCATCGGCGCCGGAGCGCTCGGTGTCCTTGCGGTGGCGGGAGAACCGGAGACCGTGATCGTCGAGCGAGCGGTGACGGTCTCGTCGCCGGTTGTCGCATCTGGATCGACCACGACCGGGGTGGACGCCACCGCGATCGGAATCGCCGTGGTGCCCTCCGTCGTCACGGTGGAGATCGGAGCCATCCAGCAGGGCGCCTTCGCGCAGTTCGGCTCGGGATCCGGCGTGGTCTTCGACGGTGATGGACTGATCGTCACGAACAACCACGTCGTCGAAGATGCGGACGCGGTGCGCGTCGTGCTGTCCGACGGCCGGGTGTACGACGCCACGATCGTCGGCACCGACCCGCTCACCGACCTCGCTGTGCTTTCCGTCGGCGCTACCGGGCTCACCCCGATCGAGTTCGGCGCGACGACCGCGCTCCAGGTTGGTGATCCTGCGGTCGCCGTGGGGAGCCCGCTCGGCCTCCAGGGGGGCCCATCACTGACCGTTGGCGTCATCTCGGCACTTGGCCGTGAGGTGCAGACCGATGCCGAGACGATCCTCTTCGGCATGCTGCAGACCGACGCGCCGATCACCAACGGCTCGAGTGGCGGCTCGCTGGTCGACATCGAGGGGCGGCTGATCGGCATCACCACTGCCGTCGGCGTCAGCGAGGGCGGCCAGGAAGGCATCGGATTCGCCACGCCCATCGAGATCGTCGAGCGGGTCATCGCCGAGCTGGCGGCAACCGGCGCGGTCGACCATGCGCTGCTCGGGATCACCGGCGGAACCGCATACACCGACACCGGAGACGGCGGCCAGCAGCCAACCGGAGTCGAGGTGGAGACGGTGCAAGACCGGCTCGGCGCCGCGACCGCCGGCATCGTGACCGGCGACGTGATCACGTCGATCGGTGGCAGCGAGGTGCGCACGATGGACGAACTCATCACGGTGCTGCGCAGCTTCGGCGCCGGCGATGCCGTGACGGTCGATCTGGCCGACGGCCGCCGCGTCTCCGTCACCCTCACGTCCCGCTGAGCACCCGGCCCCTCCCGTTCTTGCGTAAGAAACCGGCGTATATCGCCGCGTTTCTACGCAAGAACAGTGGCGTCGTTTCGGGAATGATCGAAAGTGGTTGACGTTGATCTGATCGTTCGATAGAATTCGAACAGCAAGACCAGAGTCGACCGAAGACGACAACCACCGCAAAGGACGATGACATGGGTGTCAAGGTTCGAGAGTTCACCAGCGGGGCCAAGGCGCCCGCAATCGTGCACGTCGCCGTCCACGGTGCCGCCGACCTGCTGCTCACTCTCTGGCTCCTCGACGGCTGCGAAAAGTGCGAGGGGTCCCCAGCCGGAGACACCGCGACCTATGACATCGGCGCCGAGTACTTCACGTCCGTCGCCGATCAGCTCTCCGACGAAACCCGCGAGCTGGTCCGCAAGGTGGGCTCCGGTGAGGTCTGGGTCGGCATCATGTCCCTGCTGCCGGAAGAGGCAGACAACGGAACGGTCGACAGCTTCGTCGAGTTCATCTCTAGCTACGACCCGGTTGAGTTGCGCTACCGCCTCATCATGCTCCACGGACTCGTTCCCGAAGAGGTGCGCGAACAGGCGGCCGATGCCGCCGAGGGAGACACCGCGGCGCTGGAACGGGTCTTCGCCGCCGCCGGCTTTGATGGGTCGGTACCCGAGCACAGCACGTGGGCAGCCACGCTCAGCAACCTGCTGACGATGGAACCGCTCGAGACCAGGGACCTCATCTCCGATGCGCTGGCAGCGGTGCAGTCTGATCTGTTCTCCAAGTTCGAAGCCGAGTTCCGACCCGCGCTCGAGCGTGACCTCAAGGCCAAGCGGCAGATGGCGCGCCGCCTGTCGCCCGAGCGCCTCGTGGAGATCGCCACCAACGGCATCTCGGTCGAAGAGAGCGGCTATCAGCGTCCGATCCTGCTCGTGCCCACCGTGGTCGGCAGACCGTGGGTGGTCTTCACCGAGTGGCGGGAGCAGCTCATCATGGCGTACCCCGTCGCCGACGAGTACCTCGACGCTGATCCCGACGCTCCGCCGCAGTGGCTGATCAAGACCTACAAGGCACTCGGCGACGAGCGCCGGCTTCGCATTCTTCGCCATTTGTCGCGGGGTCCTGCGTCCCTCGCCGACCTCAAGGAGGAGATGGACATCAGCAAGTCCACGCTCCACCACCACCTGATGCTCCTGCGGGCGGCAGGCCTCATCAAGGTCATGTTGGGCACCGAGAAGGAATACGCCCTGCGCGCCGACGTCGTGCCGGAGACTGCCGCAGTCCTCCAGGCATACATCAGCGCAGGTGCCGAGGAGGGATGACATGAACTACTTCACCACTGAACAGGTTGCCGTCTACCAAGCACAGGTCGCCTCCGAGCTTCGTCGCTCTCAGGCTCGTGCCCGCAACGGACCGATCCGGCGCATTCGTTCCGCGCTTGCCAGCTCCCTGGTGCTGACCGGGGCCCGCCTCCTTCCGGAGACGCCCGCCGTGGTCGGAGACCGGGTTCCGGTATTCGAGCGGACCGGTCCCGAGGATGCGAGCGAGCGGAAGCTCCAACCGGCTGCGTGACCTCACGCGCCACAATCGAGCGAGAAGGGGCCGAACCCGGCCCCTTCTTCGCGTCGTCGTGGTCGTGGCGACAAGCGACCTCGGTATCGTCAGCGGTCCCCGATCCAGGAGGCGCGATGACCGCAGAAGCCCGGTTGCACGAGCTCGGATTGCTCTTGCCGGAGGCGCCAGACCCGGTGGCGTCCTACGTGACCTTGAACCGCACCGGGAATCTCGTCTTCACCTCGGGTCACGGCCCGCTCATGCCGGACGGATCGTGGGCCATCGGCAAGGTCGGCGCCGAAGTCGACGTCGCAGCGGCCCAAGCAGCTGCTCGAGCAACCGGCCTCGGTCTGCTCGCCACGCTGCGAACCCGCCTGGGTTCCCTCGATGAGGTGGTGCGCATCGTCAAGCTCCTTGGGATGGTGAACTGCACGCCGGATTTCGTCGACCACCCGGCGGTGATCAACGGCTGCTCCGACCTCCTCGTCGACGTCTTCGGGGACGCCGGACGCCACGCCCGGTCAGCCATTGGGGTCTCGTCGCTGCCCATGGGCATCTCCGTCGAGATCGAAGCGGTCGTCGAGGTGCGCTGACTCGTCTGTCCCTCGATCCGCACCCGGTACGATTGGCCGTACCCATGGTCGACCGCATCGCTCCTCGGATCGAGACTCCCACCTCGCCGCGGCACGCCTCTCCGCGGGTCGTGTGGCGCTCCTGGCTCCTCGCCCCCGAGCGTCGCCCGTTGCGAGAGGACACCCTCGTCCTGACCGGCCTCTTCGGATTCCCTTGGCGCACAGGGAACCTCGAAGCCAAGTGCACCGTGCGCGATCACGACCGCGTGGTCGGACTGGCACCTCGGATGCTCGACCGCCATCATGCCTCGATTCCTGCCGTGGATTGCACGTGCGGGATCTATGCGTCATACGATCTCAGCGCAACGCCGGCGGCGAACCTGATCCCGACGGAGCGGCCGGTCGTGACCGGCTTCGTCGAGCTCTCCGGTCGGTCCGTCACGACCGGCGCCATCATGCGGGCCTCGCGAGCGCGCATCGTGGGACCACTGACGATCCTCCCGGGCACTCCCCCATGGACCTCTCGGGTATGGGCCAGGTTCGGCCGCATCCCGGAGCCGGCAACGGTGACCGTGGAGCGCACCATGCTCCGGGTGACCTGGGGATCGGCGACCGTCGGCATGCCATGGGCCTCGTGGCGCGCCCGGGCCGTCCATCAGCTGACCCGCCGCTACGGCGTCGAGGTGCGCTGACCGGCCCGGCCGGGTTCGGTCGAGTCCGCGGCGAGCGTCGCAGGATCACTCGTAGGCGATCGCCTCCAGGATGTTGAGACGGCTCGCCCGCCACGCCGGGTAGATCGCGGCGATCACGCCGACCACGCCAGACAGAACAACGAGCACCATGAGTTGCACCCACGGCATGTCGAACGTATCGAGCCCCTCGTCGGCCAGCGACTGCACGACAGCCCATCCCAGCACCACGCCGAGTCCAATACCGATGATCGCGCCAAACAGCGCAATGATCACCGCCTCCCACCGGATCATGCGCCTGACACTCCTCCGCTGCAGTCCAATCGCCCGCAGCAAGCCCAGCTCCCTCGTCCGCTCGATGATCGAGAGCGCAAGGGTGTTGGTGATGCCGAGCAAGGCGATGATGATCGCCAAGAAGAGCAGACCGGTCACCAGCGCGAGCAGCTGATCGATCTGTGCCTCCGCATCGGCGACGAACTCTGATTTCGTCTGGATCTGTGCGTTCGGGTACGCCACCGCGACCGTGTCGACCGCAGCCTGTCCGTCGGAGAACGCAACTCCGCCCGCAAAGTTCATGAACACCATGAAGTCCGTTCGCGTCGTGAAGTTGTCTTCGTAGCTGGCGGTACTGATCCAGTAGCTCGTACCGAAGGCGTCGCCGGCGGCCGTGCCCACGATCTCCGTCTCCTGGACCCCGCTGGCCGCGTACTCGATGGAGATGCTGTCACCGATCGACCAGCCCTCGTCTGCGAGCAGTTCCGGGTCCACCAGCACCCCGCCTCCGGCGAGACGACCCAGCGCCTCTGCCGAGGTGTCGAGGGCGTACACCGCCGTGATGGTCGTCGGCTCCATCCCCACCACCTGGGTGTCAGAAGGTCCGGCATTCTCGGTGACGCGGATGGTGCCGATCTGGAGCGCCGAGACCGTCTCCACCTCATTGAGGCCATCCACTTCCTCAGCGAAGGTCGGGCTCAGCCCGACCTGGAAGTTCGTTGACTGTGCCGAGAGGTCTGCAGGGAAATCGTTCAGGATCGACTCGCCGATGCTCTCCTTGATGGACTCGGCAAACACTGCGACAAAGACCACCAGCGCAATCCCGATCATCAGGGCGGAGGCGGTCGATGCCGTGCGTCGCGGTTGCCGTCTCGTGTTCTCCTGAGCCAGCTGTCCGGTCACACCGAACAACCGCGGGAGGGGCCAACCCAAGATCTGAGCGATCGGCCGTGCAGCGAGCGGCGCCAGGACCGACACGCCGACGAACGTGATGAGCGCTCCGAGACCGACGAAAGCGATGGCGTTGTCGATGCTGATGAACAGTCCTGCGGCCAGGGCGAGCACCCCGACGGCTGTGATGATGACCCCCCAGATGGCACGGAGCCGCAGCGACCGGCGCTGCGGGCGGGCCGTTTCCGCGCGCATGGCAGCCACCGGAGGCACCCGGGCAGCCTTCCGAGCGGGAAGCACCGCGGAGACCAGGGTCACGACGAGCCCGACTCCCATGGCCACGATCACGGTTCGCGGCAGCAGGGTCATCGAACCGGTGGGGATATCGAGGCCGAGCGAACCCATCAGCGCCGCGATTCCGATCGCGAGCAGCACGCCGAGTCCGACACCGATCGCCGATGCCACGAGCGCAACGATCAGGGCCTCGATGACCACCATCCACGTCACCTGGGTGCCGGTGGCGCCAACTGCTCGCAGCAGGGCGAGCTCCCTGGTCCGTTGGGCCACGATGATCCGGAAGGTGTTGCTGATGATGAACGCCCCGACGAAGACGGCGACTGCGGCGAATGCGAGCAGGGCAATGTTGAGGAAACTGAGACCCTCTGCAATGTCCTGGAGTTGCTCATCCGTGTCGGCTTCCCCGGTGATGGCCTCGACCCCAGCCGGCAGCGCCGCCGCGATTCGCTGCTGCAACTCATCAGGGGTCACGTCGGCATCACCCTGAACCGTGATCGTCGAGAGCTCGCCTTCGAGCTGGAAAAGGCGCTGCGCCTCAGCAAGGGTGAAACCAGCGAGGGTGGCACCGAGGAGGGCGTTGTCCTCGCCGAAGGAGACGGTTCCCACGACCGAGAACTGCTCGGGAGCACCGACGGACAGGATCGTGACCGTGTCGCCAACCACGATGGTCCCGGCCTCCGCCGTTCCGACGTCCATCACGACTTCACCGGGACCAGTCGGATTCCGACCGTCGACGAGCATCGTCGGGTTGAACGCAGCGACGTCGGTCCACGACACACCGATAGTCGGGGGGCCCTGGCCCCCGATCGGCAGGTCATCGGTCCCGACCACCTGGGCACTGCCTTGAACACCGGGGTCGGCAATTGCCACGCCATCGACCGCCACGACAACGTCAAGCATCTCTTCCGGCATCGAGAGGAGCTCGAAGCCGAAGTCGGGTTGCTCCGGTCTGACGATCACGTCGACGCCGGCGTTGATGTCGGAGAGAAGCGAATTGAACTGGGCGTTGATGGTGTCAGTGAACACGTAGCTGGCGGCAACGAACCCGACACCGATCACGATGGCGAGCGCGGTCAGTGCCAACCTGAGCTTGTTGGCGAAGACACCCTTGACAGCAGCGCGTATCACGTCAGTTGCCTAGGTGCTTCATCTTCTCGAGCACCCGCTCTGCGGTGGGCTCGGACATCTCGTCGACGACTTGACCGTCGTCGAGAAACACGATCCGATCCGCGTAGCTGGCATCGAGGGGGTTGTGCGTCACCATCACGATCGTCTGGTCGAAGTCGTCCACTGCCCTGCGCATGAATGCCAAGAGCTCCGCACCGCTCTTGGAATCGAGATTGCCGCTTGGCTCGTCAGCAAAGACGATGTCCGGCTTGGAGACGAGGGCCCTGGCAGCCGCAACCCGCTGCTGCTGGCCGCCGGACAACTCCGATGGGCGGTGCGTCAGGCGATCCTCCAGATCGACGGCGCTGATCACCCGCTCGTACCACTCCTCATCCGGCTTGGCGCCGGCGATCGACAGTGGCAAGAGGATGTTCTCCCTGGCGTTGAGCGTCGGGATGAGGTTGAAGGCCTGGAAGACGAACCCCACCTTCTCGCGGCGCAGCACCGTCAGGTCCTTGTCGCTCAGTGTCCCGAGCTCGGTGTCACCGAGAAAGGTCGAACCGGACGTGAGGTTGTCGAGGCCCGCGATGCAATGGAGCAGCGTGGACTTGCCTGAGCCGGACGGACCCATGATCGCCGTGAACCGTCCCTGTTCGAACCCTGCCGAGATGGCCCTCAAGGCCTGGACTTCGGCATCACCTTCGCCGTAGACCTTCGTGCCGTCCTCGATGCGAGCCGCGGATACCGCGCCTGGCGATGCTGCGTCGATCATGGCCGGTCGTCCCCTCTTCCGATCCTGCGAGATCGAGATGCTATGCATGCCAGCGTTCGCCGGCGAATCGCGGCCCTCGGCTCGCCACGGCACCCTCGCGCCTCGCACGTCACAGCGTTGGTATACGATCGGCGGCATGGCCGTCGATCTCGCCGGAACGATCACGTACCTGAAGGACCATGCCGTCGAGCATGGGTTCCACGTGCACGACGAACGCCACTTCGTCGAGACCTACACGTTGCGCCAGTCGTGGGAGATCGACGTGCATCCAGGCGAGGCGTGCGACGGCCCACTCGACCTGCATCTGGCTCTCGACATCGACCCCCGGTTGCTCCTGAAGCTCGAGGATCTGCTCGAGCAGACCGAAGGCATCCCAGAGGATCCCGAGGCCGAGTTCCTGGTGTCGTTCTTCTTCAACTGGGCGCTGCCCCCGATGGCGGCGAGCCCCGATCTGCTCGTCCTGGCGGCGGAACTCGCCGGAATGGGAGGCGTCGACTTGCCGATCGAGGTGACCACGGTGGATTCGTTCGGTGCGTTCGCAGACGGCGAAGACCGGCGTCTGTCGCTCGTCGGGAAGCTCGACATCTCGCTCGTCGATCTGATGTTTCGCCAGGACGCCATGTGCGACGTGCTCGACCGGGTGCACACGGTCAGTATCTTCCTGGTCGATCAGAGCCCGAGCTGGACGGGGTGATCATGGAGTACCAGCTCCGCATCTATGACATCACGCCCGGCGCCCTCGACGAGTTCTCCGACCTGATGGCTGAGGTCTTTCGGCTCAGACGCGAGATGGGGTTCGAGGTGGCAGGAGCGTGGATCGACCGGCAGGCGAATCGCTACGTCTGGATCGTCGGGTACGACGGTGACCTCGAAGCCGCAACCGCGGCGTATGCCGCTTCGCCGGAGCGCGCAGGCATGCAGCCTGATCCCGGTGCCTCCATCGAGCACATCGAGACCTCGATGCTCGTCAGAGCACCACACGGGTGATGGAACGGGCGTCTGCTCCACGCCGGGTCGAACACGTCCGCGGCGCAGAAGTCACCGCGGTCGACGACCGAGTCGTGGTCGAAGCCCCTCTGGAGATTCGGCTGTCAGGAGTGCCCCTCGCAGTGGTCATGCGGACCCCGGGGAGCGACCAGGCGCTCATCACCGGCTTTGCGCTGACCGAAGGCATCGCGCTGTCCCCAGACGAGATTGCCGACATCGTCCTGATCGGGGAGGACGAAGACGACGCCCGCTGGGAGCTGCGCCTCGCTCCCGGTATCGAAGTCGACCCTGAGCGGTTTCGCCGCAACCTCTACGCCACATCGTCGTGCGGCGTGTGTGGAAAGGCGTCCATCGACGCCGTCCGGGTCGCCGCAACCATGCCGGCCCCGGTGCCGATCGATGCGGCCACGTTGCGTACGCTCCCGGATCTGATGCGCACCCGCCAGGCCGCGTTCGACGCTACGGGCGGGATCCATGCAGCTGTCCTGTTCACGGCAGATGGTGAGCCGATCGCAGCCGCCGAGGACGTCGGTAGGCACAACGCCGTCGACAAGGTGATCGGCATGGTCGCAGCAGAGCAATGGCCTCTTTCCGGGAGGGCACTCCTGGTGTCCGGGCGAGTGTCGTTCGAGGTCGTGCAGAAGGCAGCCGTCGCCGGAATCGGATTGATCGCCGCCGTGAGCGCCCCGTCGAGCCTTGCCATCGATCTCGGAAGCGAACTCGGCATGACGATCGTCGGCTTCCTGCGCGGCGACTCGTTCAACGTGTACGCCGGTTCCGTCGGTGCGCCGTTCAGCCTGCGCTGATCTGGATTCCCCCGAAGTACGCCGCGGCCGGGACCACGAGAACCGGGGCATCTTCAGCGACGGCGTCCGGGTCGGTCCCGTTCACGATCTCACCGGCGACGGCCGTCCGATCGACCTCCACGCGCCATTCCGGAGGGACGGTCACGTCGATGCCCCCGAGCACGGCGCGCAGTTCGAGCACGGCCCTGTCAGCGATCGTGGCCTGGGTCAGATCGACTTCGGCTCCGCCGAGGAACGCAGTGACGGCACCGTGTTTCAGCCCGGGGACGGTGCTGGCGAACTGCACGCCGTCCATCGATGCCACCAGGGCGAACGTCTCGGACTCCTCGTCGCCGAAGGCCGGCAGGGTTCGCTTGAAGATCAACGCAGCGGCGACGAACAGGGCGTTCACAACAACCATGCCGATGAGGAGGCGCTTGATGAGCTTCATGCGCCCAAACTAGTCGCGGTGGAACACGGTCAACTCGCCGCGCAGCGCAGGCGTCTTCACCGGACGGCTTCGTACGGCACCTCATGCTGCGGGATCCCCCAGCGTTGCACAGAGGCGACGGCGCCGACGACCATCAGCGCTCCGACGATCTGCGTGGGCGAGAGGACCTGATCGAGCAACACCCAGGCAGCGGCAGCACCGAACAGCGGCTCCGTCGTCGCGATGATGCCCACGATGCTGACGGCCACCCGCGCCAGTGCGGCGAACTCCGCCAGGAAGGGGATGACCGTCCCGACGACGCCGATGAACAGCAGTTCGAGCCACGCCTTGGACGAGATGTCTGTCGGGAAGCTCCACAGTGGCTGGACCACCAACCAGAACGCGCTGGCGTAGACGAAGCCCCAGGTCATCACGTTCGTCACCGGCAGACGGGCGCCCAGATGTTCGCCAAGCAGGAGGTACGAGGCGAAGGTGACCGCAGAGAGCAACCCGGCGGCGAACCCGACCCAGTCCGAGCCCTCGAGCTGCCACGCCCCGGTGACGAGGCCGACGCCGATGACGGCCACCCCCGCGGCCAGCCAGGCCACCCGCCCGACATGGCGCCGCTGGACGCCGGCCATCCACACGAGCACGAAGAACGGGCCAAGGAATTGGATCGTCGCCCCAGGGCCCACGCCGAGCCGGTCGACCGCCCAGTAGAACGTCACGTTGACGACGGCGAGGTTCACCCCCAGCGCTACCAGCCACCAGGCCATCCCCCGGGGCCGCAAGGTGCCGCGCCACCAAGCGAGCGGCACGAGTACCGCAACCGTGATGAGCGCTCTGGCCTGGGCGACACGGGCAGGGGGCACTTCCGAAAAGACGTCTGCGGCAACGGCGCCGTGCACTCCCCACAGGGAGGCGGCGGTGAGCGCCAGAAGCACCCCGGTCCGGGCTTGGCGAGCGGCAGTCATGAACCGCGCAGGCTACCGGCGAGCCCCCAGGCCCCTCTTCTTGCGTAGGAATCCGGCGTATATCGCCGTCTCGTTACGCAAGAACGAGGTGGGTGGGGCCGTATCATCACGGTCATGCGACAGCCGGAAGTCCTCTTCGTCTGCGTCCACAACGCCGGGCGATCGCAGATGGCCGCGGGATTCCTCGAGCACCACGCCCAGGGCAGAATCGCCGTCCGCTCCGCAGGGTCGGCACCCGCCGACGAGGTCAACCCGGCCGTCGTGGCCGCCATGGCCGAGGTCGGCGTCGACCTCACGGATGCCACCCCCAAGCCACTGACCGACACCGCCGTTCGGGCATCCGACGTCGTGATCACCATGGGATGTGGCGACGCCTGCCCCATCTATCCGGGGAAGCGCTACCTGGAATGGGAGCTCGAAGACCCTGCAGGCAAGGGTGTCGAGGCAGTGCGGCCGATTCGCGATGAGATCGACCGCAGAATCCGCGCCCTCGTCGACGAGCTCCTGGAACCGTCCGGCTAGTTTCTGAAACCGCGAGACCTCGGCAGGGGTTCTTCCGGTAATGGAGACCATCATCACCGACCTCAGGATCGCGTTGGCCCGCGACGTCGACACCGCCTTTCCCGAGCTCGTGCGAGCTCGGCAGCACTCCGTGTACTCGGGAGTCCTGCGGATCGTGCGCAACCCGCACGATGCCGCAGATATCACCCAGGACACCTTCATTCGTGCCTACCGGGCGCTATCTGGCTACGACCCCCAGCGGATCCGCGAACTGAAGCTCGAGGGATGGCTGTGGACGATCGCGGTGAATCTGTGCAGGAATCGCGGCAGGAGTCGCGCACCGGTTCCCTCCGAGATCCCCGACCGGGCCGACCCGCGGACCGGCACTGAAGACGAAGCCCTGGAGCGTGCCGGCCGCCTCGTCTGGGAGGACCGTCTCGCCGCCCTCCCGGCGCCGCAACGAACCGCGGTCGTCCTGCGCCACGTCGTCGGGCTCAGCTACGACGAGATCGCCTCGGCCACCAGCCGGCCGGTCGGGACCACCAAGACCGATGTGCACCGCGGGATCGCCCGCCTGAGGAAGATGCTCGAAGCGGAGGCAGCATGATGACCGAGATCGAGAACGCTCTGCGTGAACTGAGCACCGACGCTCCCGACCACATCTATGCGAACGTGATGGCGGGGACCGGACTGTGGGATGAGTACGCCGTCTTCTCCGGGCCAACCGAACCCGTCTACGTCGCATGGAACCCTCGTGGGGTCACTGCGTGCGTCCCGGTGTCTGTGGTGGGAGACGATGGCACTTTCGAAGAGCGCCACCCCCGCCCCGCCCGGCTCGCCGAGGCTGTTCCCGGATCCGTGGCGACTCCCCTGGGGCGGGCCCTCGAGACGGGTCGTCTCGGCCGGTTGTCCGTCGACATCGGCGCGCTCGGCGAGTTCCAGCAGAAGGTCCTGCGCAAGTGTGCCGAGATCCCTCCAGGCGAGATCCGGCCGTACGGGTGGATCGCATCCGAGATCGGAAACCCCGGGGCCGTGCGGGCCGTCGGCACGGCGCTGGGGCGCAATCCGATTCCGATCCTGATCCCCTGCCATCGCGTGGTGCGCACCGATGGCCGCATCGGCAACTACGCCTACGGCCCGCAGATGAAGTGGGACCTCCTCGAGAGCGAGGGTCTCGATCCCACGGCCATCGAGGTCCAGGCACGCCGGGGAATCCGGTACCTCGGGAGCGACACGACCCACATCTACTGTTTCCCGACGTGCTCCCATGCCCGTCGCATCACCGATCACCACCGCGTCGGCTTTCGCACAGCAGACGACGCCGAGCAGTCCGGGTATCGGGCGTGTCTGGTCTGCCGTCCTGCCGCCTGATCGCTCCGTCGCCGGGGTGAGCGAGCCGGTCCCGGTAGCCTCGACCTCATGGATCTCGTCGACACGATTCGGGCCGCCGTCATCGGGTCACATCACACGGTGCCGGGCCCGTACGGGCGCCGCCGCGTCGTCTACGCCGATTACACCGCTTCCGGCCGATCGCTGGCCTTTGTCGAGGACTACCTCCGCGCTGTCGTCCTTCCCCTGTACGCCAACACCCACACCGAATCCTCGGGAACCGGCCTGCAGACAACCCGGCTCCGCGAGGAAGCCCGCGACGTCATCCGCCACAGCGTGGGAGCAGACGACGAGCACGCCGTCGTGTTTGCCGGCTCGGGAATGACGGGAGCGGTCGACCGCCTCATCGGCGTGCTCGGGCTACGCGTTCCCGAGGCCCTCGACGATCGCTACCACTTCACCGAGACGATCCCGACAGACGAGCGGCCCGTCGTGTTCATCGGCCCGTTCGAGCACCACTCCAACGAACTGCCGTGGCGCGAGTCGGTCGCAGACGTCGTGACGATCCGCGAAGACGCAGACGGCCACATCGACCTCGAACACCTGCAGCGGGAACTGGCCGCCCACGAGCAACGCCCCCTGAAGATCGGTAGCTTCAGCGCGGCGTCGAACGTCACCGGCATCATCAGCGACACCAGGGCCATCGCCTCCCTGCTCCACCAATACGGTGCACTGTCGTTGTGGGATTTTGCAGCCGCAGCTCCCTACATCGGCATCGACATGCAGCCCACGGACGACGACCCGCTGTCGTACAAGGATGCCGTGTTCCTGTCTCCGCACAAGCTGATCGGGGGACCGGGAACCCCCGGCGTGCTGGTTGCCCGCAAGGAGCTCTTCACCAACCGGGTGCCGGCGGTGCCCGGCGGTGGCACCGTTTGGTACGTGAACGCAGACGAGCACCGCTACCTCGACGAGATCGAGCATCGAGAGGAGGGCGGCACTCCCGCCATCGTCGAATCCATCCGCGCCGGGCTGGTCTTCCAGCTCAAGGCGGCCGTCGGTGCCGACCGCATCCGTGCGTTGGAGCACGGCCTCATCCGGAGGGCCATCGCGTCATGGAGCGAGAACCCGAACATCCAGATCCTGGGCAATCCGGACGCAGACCGGCTCTCGATCGTGTCGTTCGTCGTGCGCAACGGCGAGCGCTATCTCCATCACAACTTCGTGGTCGCCCTCCTCAACGATCTCTTCGGAATCCAGTCGCGCGGCGGGTGCTCGTGTGCTGGCCCGTACGGCCACCGGCTCCTCGGCATCGACATCGAGACGTCGCGCGCCTACGAACGTGAGATCGCCCGCGGCTGCGAGGGCATCAAGCCCGGCTGGGTCCGCGTCAACCTCAACTACTTCGAGAGCGAGGCGGTCGTCGACTACGTGCTGCGCGCCGTTCACCTGGTGGCAGACCAAGGGTGGCGGCTGCTCCCTGCCTATCGGTTCGACCCGGCAACCGCATTGTGGGTGCATGCCAACGCCGATCAGGACGCACCGCTCTCCCTCGCCGATGTCACCTACGGCGACGGGACGATGCGCTACACCACCCCGCACGACACCGCGGGTGACGAGGCCCTCGCCGAGTACCTCGCTGCCGCGCACCGCATCCTCGCCGAAGCCGATGCGCCTGACGAGATCCCCACGATCAGCGAGGGGGCCGACTTCGAGCGGCTCCGCTGGTTCACGCTCCCCGAGGACGTGGCCGCCGGTGGCTGAGGCCCCGGAGTGGTTCAGCACGGCGCTGGCCGCAGATCGCCGTGACCGACGGATCGACGTCGCCGGTACGTCGATCCACTTCCTGGAATGGGGCAGACCAGGAGATCCCGGCCTGGTGCTCGTCCACGGCGGCGCAGCTCACGCCCACTGGTGGACATTCCTGGCCCCCATGCTGGCCATGGGATACCACGTCGTGGCGCTCGACCTCTCGGGACACGGGGACTCCGGCCGCAGGGACGAGTACTCGCACGCTGTGTGGGCGGAAGAAGTCCTCGCCGTGGCCGCCGCAGCAGGATTCCCCGGTCCTCCCGTGGTCGTGGGTCACAGCCTCGGGGGCATGGTCACGATCCAGACCGCTGCAGACCACGGCGACCGCTTGGCCGGCGCCGTGATCGTCGACTCGCCGGTGCGACGCCCCGACCCCGAGTCCGAGGAAGGTTCCCGGGGACGGACATTCCGCAACCCGGGCGCCTACGCAGACCTGGAGACGGCGCTGAGCCACTTTCGGCTCGTTCCCCCGCAGCCCTGCGACAACGACTTCATCGTCGATTACGTCGCCCGCCACTCGCTGCACGAGACGGATCGCGGCTGGACCTGGAAGTTCGATCCGCACCTGTTCGCCCACGCCCTGATCCCGTTGCGCGAACAACTCGCCTCGGTCCGGTGCCGGGTGGCGCTCCTGCGCGGCGAGTTGAGCGTCGTCGTGCCTCCGGACACCGCGGAGTACATGTACGAGCTCATGGGCCGCAACGCCCCGGTGGCCTCGATTCCGTATGCCCACCATCACCTGATCCTCGACCAGCCCCTCGCCTTCGTCGCCGCCGTGCGGACGCTGCTCGCGGATTGGGAGCACAGCACTCCGCGAAAGCGGCCTACAGATGCGGCTGCCAGCGCCGATACGCAAACACGGGGGGATCGCGCCCCCGGCTCGTAGGATGGAGCCTGCGTCATGCAGCAATACGTCAGACCCGAACTGACGCTCGACCAGGCGTATCAGGCAGCGTTCCTGTGGCTGGATCACCTCGATCAGGCTCCGACCTCGATCTCCGAGCCGGCCGATGGCCTCGTGGAGCTCCGCAGCGACGCGATCGTGGCGCGCGTCCGGTTCAGCAGGAGCCCGGTGACACAGCACGCGGTCCTCGCCATGTTGCGCCAGGCGGACACCACGAGCAAGCGGGCCCTGTTCTCCGTCACGGGGTACACCCACGGCGCGGTGTCGATCGCAGATACTCAGGGGGTCGCCCTGTTCAGTTTCGATGCCACCGGCCAAGCGCAAGCGGAGAACGCCCACGCCTTGGCCATGATGCCTGGCAATGACGCACCGGTCCCATTCCCCCCGTCCAGCCTGGTGCACGACGATCTGCCCGTCGTGACCGCGCCACCTGAGGACATGGAGTACGACCTCGCCGAGTGGCTCGACTGCCCGCGGTGCGGACTCACCCACCATCACAATTCGAACTTCTGCATGTCGTGTGGCGCTGATCTCCACACGGCAGAGGTTCCGCCGACGTGGGACCCGAAGCCGGAACCAGAACCTGCGCCTGCCGCAGAGCCCGAGGCACGGCTCACGCTCGTATCGCCGGATAGCGGGCCCACCTTGCGGTGCCGCACCTGTGGCTCGCACGACATCGAGCTCGTCCAACCGACCAATCCGTGACCTACGGCCAGCCCGAGTGGGACCCGGCCATCTATCACCGGTTCTCGGGACATCGCGCCAGACCCGCACTCGAGTTGCTCGCACGCGTGACGGTGACCGCGCCCAGCGTCGTCGTCGACCTCGGCTGCGGCACCGGGGAGATCACCGCGGCGATCGCTGCGCTCTTTCCCGAGGCCCGGGTGATCGGCGTCGACTCGTCTGCTGAGATGCTCCAAGCCGCAGAGCGCGAGACCACCACCGTCGAGTGGGTCCACGACGACGCGGTGACATGGCGCCCTGACGGTGCGATCGACCTGCTGTATTCGAATGCTGCGCTGCATTGGCTCACCGACCACGAGGTCCTGTTCCCCCGGCTCTTGGGATATGTCGCTCCCGGCGGCCAGCTCGCCGTGCAGATGCCTCGGTCGTGGGAGGGAGATTCGCACCGCCTGATGCGCACGACGCTCGCAGAGCTCGCCGTCGGTCCGCCGGACCTCCTCGAGCGCTACCGGCGACGCCCGGTGTATCCGCCACAGTGGTATGCCGCGGTGCTCGACCCCCTCGCTGCCGCGCTCGACATCTGGTCGACCACCTATCTGCAGCGTCTCAACGGCGATGACCCAGTGCTGCAATGGGTCTCAGGCACCGCGCTGCGACCGATCCTCGAAGAGCTCGATCCGGCCGACCGCGACCGCTTCCTCGGCGTCTACCGATCACGCCTGAACGAGGCCTACCCCCAGGCTCCAGACGGATCGACCTTCTTCCCGTTTCCGCGTCTGTTCATCGTGGCAACCCGGGGATGAATCCCGCAGTCCGCGGCGTTCCTCCAACTGTGCCCATGCGTCTCGTCCTTCCAGGCGGTAAGGCCTCCGTCTCCGATCCACGGTCGTGGCTCCGCGTCGCAGTGTGGGGCGCATGGCTGTTTGGGCCGATGTACGTCACGGCCCTCGCGGCGGCTCGCACCGGCCGAGGGGGCAACATCGAGCGGCGGTGGGCGCACCAGGCGGTGCGCGCCGCCCGGATCGACATCGAAGCGACTGGCCTGCACCACATCGAACCCGGCGCGCCATACGTCGTCGCTCCGCTGCATGAGGGCTTTGCCGATGCTCTGGTCCTGCACACCCTGCCGCTCGACTTCGTGTGGGCAGTACGGGACGAGTTGTTCGATTGGCGGCTCCTCGGTCCCTACCTGCGCGCAAGTGGCCAGATCTGCGTCCCCACACACGAGGGACGTGCCGGATACCGGGCGCTTCTGCGTGGAGCCAGGGACGCCCTCGCCGAAGGGAAGTCGGTCGTGGTGTTTCCGCAGGGTTCGATTCTCGGGATCGAGGCTGCGTTCCATCCCGGCGCCTTTCGTCTCGCGGACGCCACGGGAGCATCGCTTCTTCCCGTGGTCATGAGCGGGACGCATCGAGTGTGGGAGCATCCCTATCACACGACGCTGCGGCTCGACCAGCGGGTTCGGCTCCAGGTGCTGGCACCGATTCCTGTGGGTCGTGCCGGATCGCGGATGCGGGACGTGGAACGCGAGATGAAGGCCGCAGCCCTGCAGGCGAATCCGCCCCCGCGCCGATTCGATCCTGAACGCGACGGATGGTGGGACGACTACCCGTACGAGATCGACCCCACGTTCGTCGGGCTCGCCGACCGGGTGCGGATCCACCGGGGAAGGACCGTCTGATGGATTGGTCGCTGTGGTGGCTCTTCCCTGTGGCGATCCTCATTGCTGCCGTCGCCAACGGCGCCGGCATCGGCGGCGCCACCTTCTTCTCTCCCCTGTTCGTGATCGTCCTCGGGCTGGAGCCTGCGGTGGCTGTGGGAGCCGCCCTCGGCACCGAGGTCTTCGGGTTTGCCTCCGGCGTCGTTGCCCACCAGCGGGCCGGGGCCATCGACTGGCGGATCGTCCGCATGCTCGCCGCCGTCTCGGTGCCTGCGGCCGTCATCGGGTCGCTCGTAGCAGGGGTGGCTCCCGAGACGCTCCTGAAGGTGGTCCTCGCCGTCGGGCTCGCCGGGATCGCGCTGGTCTTCATCCGCCACCACGACCCGGAGAAGGAGGATGCGGAGATCGCCGCGGGCGTCGGAGTCGTGGACCCGGCATTCCCGCGCCAGCTGGTCACGACGACGGGCGAGCGCTACCAGTTCGAGGTGTGCCGTCCTGCGGAGGGGCGCCTGGGCGCCGGTATCGGCGGCTTGTTCGTGGGCCTCATCTCCACAGGGCTCGGGGAGGCAAACTCCTACACCCTCGTCGAACGGTGCCGGATCCCTTCTCGCATCGCGGTTGCCGTGAGCGTCACGACCGTCGCAGTCACCGCTCTGGCCGCATCGGTGATCCATGCAGTCGACTTCTTCTCCACACCGGACACCGACGTCGGGGCGGTCGCTGCCATCTTGGCCTTCACGATTCCCGGCGTGTTGATCGGCGGGCAGCTCGGACCGCGCCTCACCGGCCGCATTCCCGAACAACGTCTCATTCATACCCTCGGGTGGATCTTCCTCGCGATCGCCGTGATCACCGCGTGGGAGGCGTTCGCCGGCTGAGCGCTCGCGAGGCGGGTCGACTCGTCACCTCGACCGCCGCTTCGCCGACGTGGCCGATGCCCAGCATCGAGAACGGTATGGACCGACCACGGCCGGTCGCCCGGGCGCGCGGGGAACCGAAGATCCTCACGCCAGTCCGAGGAAGAGTGCGCCCAGCGGGGGGAGGTCGAGCTCGACCGACTGCTCGAATCCGTGGTGCGGAGCGCCACCGGCGAACACCGAACCCGTCGACCCCGCCCCGGATCCCCAATATGCCTCATCGTCACTGTTGAGGAGCACGTCCCAGAAGCCGGCGAGCGGGGCGCCGATGCGGTACCGGGTTCGGGGAACAGGCGTCAGGTTCAAGACAACGATCACGGGGCGGGCGTCAGGGGCAGACCGAGCCAGGGCGAAGACCGAAGAGCCGGCGTCCCCGGTGTCGATCCAGCCGAACGCGGAGGGATCGGCGTCGCCGGCGAACAGCGCAGGCTCTGCGCGGTAACAGGTGTTCAGGTCCCGCACCCAGCGCGAGACCCCTGCGTGGTTGGGCTGTTCGAGCACGAACCACTCCAGGGAATCGTCGACCGACCATTCCGATCGCTGGCCGAACTCACCGCCCATGAAGAGGCACTTCTTTCCCGGCAGGGCGTATTGACCGGCGAACAGCGTCCGCAGGTTGGCGAACTGCTGCCACTCGTCGCCCGGCATCTTGGAAACGAGTGAGGCCTTGCCATGCACGACCTCGTCGTGGGACAACGTGAGCACGAAATGCTCGTCGTAGGCGTACAGCATCCGGAACGTCAGGTCGTTGTGGTGGTGGGATCTATGGACGGGCTCTCGGGCGAAGTAGGCAAGGCTGTCGTGCATCCAGCCCATGTCCCACTTGTACCCGAACCCGAGCCCTCCGGCATCGACCGGTCGGGTCACCCCGGCCCAGGCCGTCGACTCCTCCGCGATCGTCGTCACCCCAGGGTGCTCGCGATACAGATTCGTGTTCAGGCGCCGCAGGAACCCGGCAGCCTCCAGGTTCTCGTTGCCGCCATGTACGTTGGGCACCCACTCGCCCTCGTCGCGTGAGTAGTCAAGGTAGAGCATCGAGGCGACGCCGTCGACGCGCAGCCCGTCAGCGTGGTAGGCGTCCAGCCAAAACGACGCGCTGGACAGCAGGAAGCTGGACACCTCGCTGCGCCCGTAGTTGAAGATGAAGCTCCCCCAGTCCGGATGAAAGCCCTGGCGCGGGTCCGCATGCTCATACAGGGCAGTTCCGTCGAACCCACCGAGTCCATGCTCGTCCGTGGCGAAGTGCGAAGGCACCCAGTCCAGGATCACGCCGATCCCGCGCTGGTGGAGGTGGTCGATCAAGAACATCAGATCCTGCGGCGTGCCGTATCGCGCCGTGGGTGCGTAGTAGCCGGTGACCTGATACCCCCACGACGGGTAGTAGGGGTGCTCCATCACCGGCATGAACTCGACGTGGGTGTACCCCATCTGGACGGCGTAGTCGGCGAGCGGCTCCGCGAGGTCTCGGTAGGAGAGGGATTCACCGTCGGCCTTCTGCCACGACCCGACATGCAGCTCGTAGATCGCAACAGGGGCATCGTGAGCGGAGCGCGCTCCCCGATTCGCCATCCAGGCACCATCCGACCACTCGTATGCCAGATTCCACACAACGGATGCGCTCTTCGGCGGAACCTCGCCGTGGAAGGCGAACGGGTCGGCCTTCTCCAAGACTGCACCCCCTCGGGTCGTGATGGCGTACTTGTAGGTGTGTCCTGGGCGTGCCTCTGCGACGCCGGCCTTCCAGATGCCAGACGAAGTCGGGAACATCGGGGAGGCGTCTCGGTCCCAGCCGTTGAACTCGCCGATCACCGAAACTGCCGAGGCGTTGGGCGCCCACACCGCGAAGTGGGCGCCGCCGTCGATCAGGTGGGCACCGAGATGTCGCCAGATGTTCGTGCTCGTGCCCTCAGAAAAGAGGTAGAGGTCGAGGTCGCCGAGCAGGTTCGCCACCCGGCGAGCCTACCCAGAGCCCCGCCGTGCCAGACTCGGCACACGTCGACCCCGAGGTGGCCATGCCGTACACCACGATCATCGAGCCGTTCCGCATCCACAGCGTGCAAGCAATCGACCTCCCTGGACCCGAAGAGCGCGAGGCAGCGCTGCTGCGCGCGGGGTACAACCTGTTCGGCCTCCATGCCGACGAGGTCATCATCGATCTGCTCACGGACTCGGGGACCGGTGCCATGTCGTCTGCCCAATGGGCGGGCATGATGCGCGGAGACGAGTCGTACGCCGGGAGCCGCTCCTTCTACCGGTTCGAGGCCACGGTGCGCGCCATCACAGGACTGTCCGAGATCATCCCCACCCACCAGGGAAGAGCGGCCGAGAAGATCCTGTTCTCGGTGATGGTCGGCGAAGGCGACGTTGTACCCAACAACACCCATTTCGACACGACCAGGGCCAACGTGGAATACCGCGGGGCAGAGGCGCGCGACCTCGTCATCCCCGAGGGCAAGGACCCGGCGACGCTCCACCCGTTCAAAGGGAACATGGACCTGGCAGCCTTGCGCCGAACGTTGGAGACCGAGGGTCGCGAACGCGTTCCGCTGGTGATGGTCACGGTCACGAACAACTCCGGTGGAGGGCAGCCGGTGTCGCTGGCCAACCTCCGCGCGGTACGCGCGCTGTGCGACGAATTCGGCGTCCCGCTGTTCCTCGACGCCTGCCGCTTCGCCGAGAACGCGTGGTTCATCAAGCTGCGCGAAGAGGGCCACGCGGACCGGACGCCACGCGAGATCGCCGCTGAGATGTTCTCCCTCGCCGATGGCTGCACGATGTCCGCCAAGAAGGACGGCCTGGCCAACATTGGCGGATTCCTCGCCCTGACCGACCCAGAGATCGCGGCCGAGTGCCGCAACCTGCTGATCCTCACCGAGGGCTTCACGACCTACGGCGGGCTCGCCGGATACGACCTCGAGGCTGTGGCGACCGGACTGGATGAGGTTCTCAACGAGGACTACCTGCGGTACCGGATCCGCTCGACGGAGTATCTCGCAGAAAAGGTCTCCGCAGCGGGGGTGCCCGTGGTCCAGCCGCCAGGGGGACACGCGGTCTATGTCGACGCCCGATCCATGCTGCCCCACATCCCGCAACACCAGTATCCAGCTCAGTCGCTTGCGGTCGAGCTGTATCGGGCCGGTGGAGTGCGCGGCGTCGAGATCGGGACGGTGATGTTCGGGCGACCCAAGGGTGGCGACGAGCCGGATGATCCCGCAGCGATGGAACTCGTTCGCCTCGCCATCCCAAGGCGGACCTACACCCAGAGCCACATCGACTACGTCGCTGAGGTGGTGATCGATGTCGCCGACCGCGCTCTGCAGATGAGTGGCTACCGCATCGTCGACCAGGCACCTTGGCTGCGCCACTTCACGGCACAATTCGAGGAGATCGGACACGAAGGCGATGCCTGAGGAACTGCTGGTGACGGGGGCCGTGGTGGAACGAGGGCGCGTGGCAGCCGAAGCCGGGCGCCTCGATCGCCTCCTCGACGGGATCGCGCGGGACGTCGATGCCGACCACGTGACGGTGATCTCCGGCGACGGCTATCGGGCGTCGATCCCATTCGCCGATCTCCACAGCGGAGGCGTGCTCACCCTCGAGGAGTCCGGATGGAGGCTCCGCGTCGAGGACGGGAGGACCCACTGCTGGAACGTCAAGGGCGTCGCTCGGCTCGACTTCACCTCAGGCAAGGCCGACGACGACGTGTCACCCGACCCTCCGCACTAGCCGGGGACCGGCCCGGGCCGGAGCCATGGAGGCTCGCGGCCCGCGGCCTGCGGTCCCGGTCATCGCACCACCCAGGCGTTGCGGGCGGCTTCGTAGGCGTCGCGAACATCGTCTGATGCTTCGCGTACCCAGCGCGGGCTGCGACGTTCCCAGCGCCTGCTGCGTCGGCGAGCCATGGCTCCCTCCTTTCGTGTGGTGTTCGAGAAACAACAGAGCCGCTCCTGAGGAGCGGCTCTCCGGGTCACAGCGACACTACGCGGTCAGCGCATGTCACCGATCGTACGGAGAGCAAGGTGGAGCGCGAACGGGGCGCTCCGGGGTGTCCGGTCGATCATCGTGGTCATCGCTCCTCCTCTCCGTCTCTGGGTCCGGTCTCGGCTTCCTCGGTCCGCGTCGTCCGAGGACGACGTGGCCGCGGCGCGCGGCCGCGGCGGATGGGCACCGTCTCAGATGGCGGGCCAATTGTCAAGGGCGGACTCAGGCGCCGCCGCGCGTCTTCCTTCTCTTGGTCCGAGCGGCCCGGCGCTGCTCTGCGGCCTCTTCACCGGTCACATGGAGCTCCCGACCTGCAAGCTGCATGCGACGGTGCAGAGCCGAGCGGAACTTCTTGGGTAGCACACCGAACCCACTGAGGGGAAGCAACTCACCGCGGGCCAGGCGTGACCGCTCCTCGGTGCCGACGGGACGAGACGGTGGCGCCGCCAGAGGGGATGCTGGATCACGTGCGGAGTCGAGTGCGGTGATCGCACCGGGTGCTTCGGGGGCAACGGCCACGCGTACGTACCACGGGAAGACGTCGGCATTCTCATCGAAGTCCAAGGAGACCTCGGAGAGGGCTTCGAAGGGAATCCGGTATACGTGATCGCCTGCCTGACCGCCTGCGACGAGAAACAGGGCTCGATCACTCAACAGCCAGAACAGGACGAAGCTCTCCTGGCCACGTCGATCCAGTCCGGCGGCCGAGCGGTCGAATCGCTCGTCGTCGATGAGGAGCGGCCGCGCCTTGGCACGCGCCTCGCTCCTCCCCAGGTCCAGGACCCGCTGCTTGACGGCATCGAGCAACGCCACGCAAGGCAGGCTAGCCCCGGCTCGTCACCGTTAGGGTTCCGGGACATGCCGCCCCTGTCGACCGAGCGGGTGCGCGTCCGCAGTTACGAATGCGACGTGTACGGCCATCTCAATAACGCGAACTACGTGCGATTCATGCGCCTGGCCGACGAGGCCCACCCTCCGGTCGGTGACCTCGTCAGGAACCACGTCCAGTACCTGCGCCCCGTCGGTCCTGGGGACGAAGTGACGATCACCGTCGAGCAGTCCGCTGCAGATCCGGGATACGAGCGACGCACCTACGTGCTCGAGTCGGGCGGAGCCGTGGCCACCACCGGATGGGCCGAATTCGCGGCCGCGCCTCAGCATGACCGGGGAACGCCGATCGATCCGGCGCCGCCTCCTCCTCCCGGCACGTTCTCGATCACGCGCCCCGTCGAGTGGCGCGACGTGGCCATGAACGGCCGCGTGGGCGTGGCGGCCCTCGCCGCGCTCGCCGAGGACGCCGGCATCCGCGTGGCCGCGGCCCACGGCTGGCCCATGACGCGCAGCGCGGGAGAAGGCTTTGCGATCGTGTTGCGGACCATGGAGGCCGAGATCGGCGCTCCGGCAGGCCTAGACGACGACCTGCGCATCGACACATTCGTTTCGCATCCGCGCCGGTCGATGATCACCCGGCACTACCTGGTCTGCCGTGTCCGCGACGGCACCAGGGTCTGCCGGTTCCGCAGCCTGTACGTCTGGGCCGACCTCGAGACGAATCGGCCGATTCGAGTTCCGGAGCGTTTCCTCGCCGACTTCGGCCCTAACTTCGCGTCATGAAGGACTTCTTCGTTCACCGCGACGACCACGTCGGAGAGTGGCGCCCTGTCGCCGAGTGGGACGAGCTGTGGAAGCCCAAGTGGTGGCTCGATGCGCCAGACGAGAAGAAGACAGGGGATTGGTTCTGGCTCGTCGCAATCTTCGTCCTGGTCACATACGCCAACATCGTCTCCAACGTCGTGCTCTCCGACGCCTGGCACATCCCGTTCAATGTGGGAGTGCTCGTCGTCGCCATGGCGATCGCCCGTGCTCATCAGACGTCGTGGACGGACATGGGGCTGCGGCTGGATCGGATCGGGAAGGGCCTCGCCGTCGGTGGGATCACCGTTGCCATCATCGCCATCGGGGTGACCATCGCGGTGATCGTCCCGGCCACGCGCGAGCTGTTCTACGACGACCGGATCACCGAATCGACGATCCCGTTCCTGCTGTTCGAGGCCTTCGTTCGGGTACCGATCTCGACCGCGCTGTACGAGGAGGTTCTGTTCCGCGGGGTCATCTTCGGGATGCTGTCGCGGCGGATGGCTCCGCTGTGGGCGGCGCTGGCGTCTTCGGCGATGTTCGGCTTCTGGCACGTCCTGCCCACGCTGCAGACCGTGGAGGACAACCCGGCTGGCGGCATGTTCGCCGGTGTCATCGGGCTCACGGTGGCCTCGATCGGCGCGGTGCTCGGGACCGCCGCGGCGGGGATGGGATTCACCTGGCTGCGCTGGCGGGGCAACAGCGTCGCTGCCCCCTGGCTGACGCACACCGCGTGGAACAGCGCCGGCATCATCGCGGGTCTTATCGTGGTCCGGGTCATCGGATGACCTTGACACAGAGGCCGATCATGGGTCATCATCGGTGCTGCACGGCGACGCTCTGGTCGCATGAACGCGAGGAGACCGCGATGGTGAGGCTGTTTGGGCCGACCAACCCCCCAGCGGTGCTCGCGCGCGCCCGTTTGGCCTTCTAGCCGCCACGGACGCACCCGCGAGAAGCCGCCACGAGGGCGGCTTCTTCTCTTTCCCTGCCGGCCCCGCCGGCACCAGACCAGGACGGAACCATGATCCCCGTACGAGCCTATTGGAGACTCCTCCAGCGCTACCTGCGACCCATGCGAGGGCGCGTGGTGTTCCTCGCCGTCATCTTGTTCGTCGGAATCGGCCTGCAACTGGTGAATCCCCAGCTGATCAAGCGCTTCATCGACGGAGCTGTTGCCGGCGACGGTGTGAGCGAGCTGATCCCGATCGCGGTCGCCTTCATCCTGATCGCCCTGCTGCAACAAGGCCTGGCGGTGTGGTCGACGTACGTGGCGGAGGACATCGGCTGGACGGCCACCAACCGGATGCGCTCCGATCTCGCCGATCATGTGATCCGCCTCGACATGGGCTTCCACAAGGGCCACTCCTCCGGGGAGCTCATCGAGCGCGTTGACGGCGACGTCACCGCCCTCTCGAATTTCTTCTCGGCGATGATGATCAAGGTCGTTGGGAATGCGGCGCTGGTGATCGGCATCCTCGTGATGCTCTTCCTGGAGAGCTGGATCGTCGGCCTCGCGATCAGCGTCTTCACGGTCGTTGCCATGGCCTCGATGACCAGGCTGCACGCCATCGCCGTGCCGTGGTGGAGGGCGGTACGTGCTCGCGCTGCAGAGGTCTACGGGTTCGTCGGCGAACAGGTCGAGGGCACAGAGGACATCGGGGCCAACGGTGCCGCGGTCTTCATGCAGCGCCGCTTCGCCGACATGCTCCTCCGGTGGCTGCCGCTCGCCGTGCGGGCCTGGACTGGATGGGCGATTCTGTGGAGCACGAGCATCGTGTTGTATGCCCTGTCGACGTCGATCGTCTTCGGCCTCGGCGCCTGGCTGTTCGGGATCGGGACCCTGACGATCGGATCGGTCTACCTCGTGTTCCACTACGTGGAGATGATCCGCAGACCAATCGAGCAGTTCAGACAGCAGATGGAGGACCTGCAAAAGGCCGGTGCCGCCATCGAGCGGGTCGAGGAGCTGTTCGCCGTCACGACCGCGCTGAAGCCAGAAGGCGATGCCCTGGTGGGACCCGGCGCGTTGTCCGTCGCATTCGAAGGGGTGACGTTCGGCTATGAAGACGGAGACGATGGTGACGCCTCAGGCCCCGTGCTGCACGATGTGTCCTTCGCCATCGGGGCGGGAAGGGTCGTCGGTCTGCTCGGCAGGACCGGGAGCGGCAAGACGACCATCGCCAGACTCATCACCCGCCTCCACGAGCCTCAGGCAGGAACGGTTCGGCTCGGAGGCGTCGCCACGTGGGACGCACACGTCGCCGACTTCCGTGAACGCGTTGGCATGGTCACCCAGGACGTCCAGCTGTTCCGCGCTTCGATCCGCGACAACCTGACGTTCTTCGACCAGGCAATCGACGATCATCGGCTGCTCGACGTGATCCACCGGCTGGAGCTCGACGAGTGGCTGGCGGCGATGCCAGAGGGTCTCGACACGATGCTCGAGTCGGGAAGTGGTGGCCTCTCGGCGGGTCAGGCGCAGCTCCTGGCGTTCACCAGGATCTTCCTCGAGGACCCCGGCGTCGTGGTGCTCGACGAGGCCTCCTCACGACTCGACCCGGCCACCGAGGGGATGATCGAGCGAGCGGTCGACCACCTGCTGGAGGACCGGACAGGCATCGTCATCGCCCACCGTCTCCACACCGTGACGAGGGCAGACGACATCCTGGTGCTCGAGGACGGCAACGTCGTCGAGTTCGGGGAACGAACAGCTCTGCAGGGGGACTCCTCGAGCCGGTTCGCCCGGTTGCTCGAAACCGGGATGGAGGAGGTGCTGGCATGAGCAATGGCGACACCAGGGCCTGGAACGTGATCGGAAGGCTCATCCGCAACCAGCCGCGCCGGTACTCGGTCAGCCTCATTGCCTGGACGACGATCTGGACGATGCCGATCGCCATCGGCTTCATCGCAGCCGCGTTCTTCGACTCATTGACGGACGAGACCGTCGGGTACAACGTCGCCACCGTGCTTGCCGCGCTGTGGGGCTGGGCGGCGGCCCGCATCGCCATCGTGTTCTTTGTGATGCGCTGGCACAGCGCGCTCCTCTTCCGCACCGACGCCGCGGTCAAACGCAACATGCTCGGCTGGTTGTACACGCTGCCGGGTGCCAACCCGGTCGAGGAGACGCCGGGAGAGGTGGTCAGCAGGTTCCGGGACGACGTGGAACACACGGTGGATGCGTACGACTTCACCGTCGATCTCGCCGGATCGACCGTCTCGGCGCTCATCTCGATCGTCGTCCTCGCCCTCATCGACCCCGTGATCACCTTCGTGGTCTTCGTGCCGATGGCAGCCATTGTGCTGGTCGTATCACGGAGTACGGCGACACGGGTTCGGCACTACCGCAAGGCGGCACGGGAGGCCACGGAGGGCATCACCGGGTTTCTCGGCGAGACCCTCGGCTCGGTCCAATCGGTGAAGGTGGCAGGCGCCGAAGCCTCGATGCTGCACCATTTCGACGAGTTGAACGATGTACGCCGGCAGATGATGGTGCGCGATCGGACGTTCACGGCAGGCCTCGAGGCGCTGTTCCGCAACACCGTGAGCATCGGGACCGGATTGATCCTCATCCTGGCGGCGGCGTCGCTGGGAACGACGGGCGGTGCCCGGCTGACCGTGGGCGAGTTCGCCATGTTCGTGTTCTTGCTCGACATGGTCACCGAGTCGGCCTACTTCGTCGGCATCTTCCTCGCCAGGGTGAAACAGGCCGGCGTTTCCATCGACCGCATCGTCGCCCTCATGCGGGGATCGACGTGGCGGGATCTGGCAGCACCCACCGACATCGACGAGCAGGTCCCAGAGCCCGTCGTCGCAGTGCCGGCGGCGGTCGCCGGGTCTCCACTCCTCGGGGTGCGCGCCCTGTCCTATCGCTACCAAACGTCTGGTATGGGCATCGAAGATGTCTCGTTCGACATCGCCCGTGGCGAATTCGTGGTACTCACCGGCAGGATCGGATCAGGGAAGACGACCCTGCTGCGTGCCATTCTCGGTCTCGTCGACGCCCCAAGCGGAGCGGTGGCCTGGAAGGGATCCACCGTTGCAGATCGGGCCGCGTTCATGGTCCCGCCGCGAGCGGCCTACACCCCGCAGGTCCCTCGGTTGTTCTCAATGACGCTTCGCGAGAACCTGCTCCTCGGTGTCGAGGCCGGAGACGGCGAGCTGGCCGACGCAATTGCCACTGCAACCATGGAGTACGACGTCGACCAGATGCAGGACGGCCTGGAGACGATGGTTGGTCCGCGCGGGGTCCGTCTGTCCGGCGGTCAGGTTCAGCGGTCGGCAGCGGCCCGGATGCTGGTCCGCCGGCCGGAGCTGCTGGTCTTCGACGACCTGTCGTCTGCGCTCGACGTGGAGACCGAGGCCGCTCTGTGGGAGGGCCTGTTCCAACGCCACGATGGAACCACCGCGCTCGTCGTGTCCCATCGCCGACCAGCTCTGCTGCGCGCGGATCAGGTCATCGTGCTCGAAGGCGGTCGGATCGTCGACCGGGGAACGGCAACAGACCTGCTGGAGCGCAGCGCCGTGTTCCGCGACCTGTGGGCGTGACTGGTCAACCGTCGGTCGGTCTCGTGATGGCGAGCACCTCGATCTCGAAGGTCAGCGCCTCGCGAGCCAGCCGGTGGTTGGCGTCGATGACCACCAGGCCTTCGTCGGTGCGGACCGCGATGATCACCCCAGGGGAGCCGTTCGTGAGGACGACCTCATCACCCACCTGCACGTCGCCCTGGTCCGGGGCATACGGCACCTCGTAGACGGCGTCCTCGGTCCAAGGACCGTAGGCCTCCTCAGACGCGATGCGCACCGTCACCGACTCTCCGACGATCAATCCTCTGACGGCGTCGTCGAAGCCGGGGATCACCTGTCCAATGCCGACGGTGAAGGCGAACGGTGACCCGCGGTCGCGGGAGGAATCGAACGTCGATCCGTCATCGAGCGTGCCGTCGTAGTGCACCTCAACGAGATCTCCGTTTGCAACCGCCAGACCACCGCCCGCAGCGTCCGCTTCACTGCTCCCGCAGGCCGCAGCGAGGAGGCCCAGCGCCAGGGCGATCGAAAACAGAATCCGTCGAGTCATGCGGTCTCCGTGTCGAAGAAGTATGAGTAGCCGAGCCTACGACGTAGCCTCGAGTAGCGAATAGGGCGACCGGCAGAGGCGTTGGAATGAGTATGGACACCGCAACACTCGAGCCCACGACGGCCGAGGACATCACCCGGTTCATCGATGCCTGGCTCGACGAGAACAGCTGGAGGATCGACTCGGGCGTGATCGACTTCGCCCTCGACGTGCGCCGGCTGCTCGCCGACCTCGACCGCAGCTGACACAGCGTCCCCCCTGATCCGAGAAATCGGGTCACCGGCAGCGTCGCTACCCTCACCGGCATGTCCGATTACACCCCGCCGCTGCGCGACATCGAATTCGCCCTGCACCACATCGCGGGCATCAACGACCTCGTCTCGCTCCCCGCGTTCGACCACATCGAACCCGACATGATCTCGGGGGTCCTCGATGAAGCCGGCCGTTTCATGGCAGAGGTCATCGCCCCAACCCTGCGCGTGGGAGACACCACAGGCGCCACCTTCGCCGATGGGAACGTGACCACACCCGACGAGTTCCACAAGGCATGGGGTCTCTATGTCCAGGCAGGGTGGAACGCCGTCGACGGTGCCGTGGAGTACGGAGGCCACGGCTTTCCCGGCGTCGTGGGCCTGGCCGTCAAGGAGATGCTCGTCACGGCCAACATGGCGCTGTCGCTGAACCCGATGTTGACGGGTTCGGCAATCAGCCTGCTCGAGAAGCACGGCTCAGACGAGCAGCGCGCCACGTACCTCGAGAACCTCATCACGGCACAGTGGACCGGCACCATGGTGCTCACCGAGCCGGAAGCGGGATCCGATCTCGGGCAGATCAGGGCGCGGGCTGAGCGTGCAGACGACGGCACGTACCGACTGTCCGGATCGAAGATCTTCATCACGTGGGGAGACCACGACCTCGCAGACAACATCGTCCACCTGGTGCTGGCCCGCACCCCAGATGCGCCACCGGGGACCAGGGGGATGTCGCTGTTCATCGTCCCCAAGTTCATCGTGGAGGACGATGGTTCGCCCGGTGCGCGTAACGGGGTCGACTGCGTCTCCATCGAGCACAAGTTGGGCATCCATGGAAGCCCGACGTGCGTCTTGTCCTTCGCAGACGCCACCGCGTACCTGGTCGGAGAGGAGCACCATGGCATGCGTCTGATGTTCACGATGATGAACCAGGCCAGGGTCGAAGTGGGTCTCGAAGGCCTCGCCGTTGCGGAGCGTGCGTACCAGCAGGCGCTGACCTATGCCAGGGAGCGGCACCAGGGACGGGCTGCCGGTTCCGCCTCGACCTCCCCGATCGTCGATCATCCAGACGTGCGGCGCATGTTGGTGACCATGAAGGCCACCAACGAGGCGATGCGGGGCTTGCTCTACGACACCGCAGCTGCTGCCGACCGCGCCGACCATGCCGTCGACGATTCCGACCGGGACGCCGCCAGGGCACGCCAGGCACTGCTGACGCCGGTTGCGAAGGCCTGGTGCACCGATCGCAGCGTCGAGATGGCCTCGCTCGGACTCCAGGTCCACGGCGGAGCGGGCTACATCGAAGAGACCGGAGCCGCCCAGCACTATCGCGATGCCCGCATCACCCCCATCTATGAAGGCACGAACGGGATCCAGTCGATCGACCTCGTAGCCCGCAAGCTGCCGATGGACGGCGGCAGCGTCGTGCGGGGGTACCTGGCCGAGATCGAGGCGCTCGACGATGCTCTTGGCGAGGCTGGAGAGCGGTTCCACGGTCTGCGGGTCAACCTGCGCGAGGCCTTGGCGGCGCTGACGTCTGCGACAGAATGGCTGTTGGCCCAAGATGACCAGAGCGACGTGCTGGCCGGGTCGACACCGTACCTCCGCATGTTCGGCACCGTCGCCGGGGGGTACTACCTCGCTCGGGAGGCGCTGCACGCCGTCACTGAGGACGACGATGCCTGGCGGTCCGCCAAGATCGCCACCGCAATCTTCTACGGCGAGCAATTGCTCCCTGAAGCCAAGGGACTCCAATCTGCTGTTACGAGAGGTGCTGGGCAACTCTTTGCCCTGGACACCGCACAGCTGGAGCCTCGCTGATGACCCAGGCCCCACGGGCAGCCGCCTTCTTCGATCTCGATCGGACGATCATCAGCGGGTCTTCGGTGTTCCAATTCGGCTGGGTCGCCTACCGCAACGGCATGGTGCCGACGATCGAGCTCCTCATCGATGCGTTCAACGCGATCAGGTTCCGCATGACCGGAGCGTCTGACGAGAAGACCGAGGCCGTGAAGGGCCGCATTCTCGAAGCGATCAAGGACGTGGAGGTCGAGACGCTGCGTGGTTTGGGCGACGAGATCATCCCGCGTCTCCTCGACGATGTCCGCCGCGAGGCGCGCGGGCTGATCGATCTCCACGAGGATGCCGGCCGTGACACCTACATCGTGTCGGCATCGCCGGTTGAGATCGTCGCCGACTTTGCGGAGGCGATGGAGATGACCGGAGGGATCGGTACCGTCGCAGCTGTGCGCCACGGCCGCTACACGGGGGAGCTCGCCGAGCCCTTCTGCTACGGAGACGGCAAGGCGCACGCGATCGAGAAGATCGCCGCCGAACGGGGGTACGACCTCCGCCTCAGCTACGCATACACGGATTCCGCAGGAGACCTGCCGATGCTCGAGGCAGTCGGTCATCCGGTAGCGGTCAACCCGGATACCGCGCTGGAGACCGTTGCCTATCACCGTGGCTGGCCCATCGTCGAGTTCAGCCGCACTCGTAAGCGCGTGGTGAAACGTACGACTGCGGCCGTAGGAGCGATCGGGGTGGCCGCAGCCGCCTACGGGATGGGCAGAGCGCAGGGCAGGCGGGCGGCGCAGCGCAATCGCGGTCTACTCGGGCGGCTGACCAGCTGAGCTGGCTGTGCCAGGTTCCTCGGACGAGTAGAACCGCGTCGTCGGATAGGCGAATGCCACATCAGGCGCTGCGGCCAGAGCGCTCAGCACGGACCGCCAGATCCGATCGTCTGCCGTGCGCCGCTGCCGAGCCTCCACGAGCAAGCGACCCGTGAGTTGGACTCCCTGATCGACCACGTTCACATAGACGGTCGGCCGAAGCTCCCGGTAGTTGATCCGGTAATCGCGCGAGGTGCTCACGTGCTCGTGCGCCGCTCGAGCCCGGTCTTCTGGTACGGCGACCGGGGCCATGGCTTCCCGCAGGATCTGCTCGGCGCGTTCCCAGTTCGATTCGAAGGTCACGACGAAGCTGATCTCGTTCCAGATCTGGGCGAATCCCTCGGTGAAGTTGGCCATCGGCGTTGTGAACACCCTCCCGTTCGGGATGTGCACCACACGGCCTGTGGACTGATCGGCATCGACCCAGTTGCGGATCTCGAGGATCGTGAAGCGGAATGCCCTGATGTCGACGACGTCGCCTGCCTCGTCGCCGACTTCGACGCGGTGGCCAACGGCAAACGGCCTGCGGAACACGATGTAGGCCCACCCGGCCAGGTTCAGCACCAGGGGGGCGAGCGCGATGGCGATGCCTGCTGACACCAGACCGAGGAAGGTCCCGAGGTCGTCGACGAACGGCAGCCAGATGAATACCAGGAGCAGCACCGCCAGGGTGGTCGCCAGGTAGGTCGTTGCCTTCCTCGCCCGGAACAGCATCTCCGGGTCCTGGATACGTTTGCCCTCCCAGCGGGCGAGCAGATACCGACCCACGACGATGATGAGCAGCACCGCCAGGCTCGCTCCGAGCCTGGCGGTGATATCGCTGTCGAAGCCGATGTTGTTCACGATGAGGGCGCAGCGTAGGCATCGATGGCAGAAGCCGGCGGTGGGGCGGTCGCAGCGCCTGCCCCGGCCGCGGGCGCGGCCGGCATCGTGGCCAAGGCACAGCTCGGTCGCACCAGCGCGTGCTGCCGAGTACCGGGTGACTGCGGCTACCGTTGCCGCAGCCGCCTACCGCATCGATCCGGCGGCGACCCGGATGACCGAAGCCACAACTCAGACCACGTTCGCCTCGATCGGCACGCCGGACGACCTCGCAGCCGTCCTCGAGGATGCCGGCATCACCGAACCCTTCCCCATCCAGGAGATGACGATTCGCGACGCCCTCGCCGGGAGGGACATCACCGGCAAGGCGCAAACCGGCAGTGGGAAGACCCTGGCATTCGGTATCCCCATCGTGACCGGGCTCGAGAAGGCCAAGCCCCATCGTCCCCGCGCCCTGGTGCTCGTTCCAACCAGGGAGCTGGCCACTCAGGTCGCGGAGGCCATCTCGCCACTCCTGGCTGCCAGGGGCTTTCGCGAGATCGCGGTGTACGGCGGCGCCCCGATGAAGCCCCAGATCGATGCCCTGGAGGCGTCGGTCGAGCTGGTGATCGCAACGCCTGGGCGCCTGATCGACCTGATCGAGCGCAAGAAGGTGATGCTCGGCGACATTGCCGCGGTGGCCATCGACGAAGCCGACCAGATGGCGGACATGGGGTTCCTCCCTCAGGTCAAGAAGATCATGAACCAGATCCCGGAGAGCCATCAGACCTACCTCTTCAGCGCAACCCTCGACATGCAGGTTCAGGCATTGATCGACGCCTATCTCCACGACCCGGCCCACCACGAGGTCGAATCTGAGGACCCGACGACCGAAACGATGGAACACCGGTTCCTCAAGGTGCACCACATGGACAAGGCCAAGGTGACCGCCGCCATCGCCTCGGGAGCCGACCGAACCCTGGTGTTCCTCAAGACGAAGCACGGCACGGATCGGCTCGCCAGAGATCTGCGCGATTTGGGCACGAATGCCCTCGCCATCCACGGCGATCTGCAGCAGCGGGTCCGCGAGAAGAACCTCGCCCGATTCGCCTCGGGATCAGCACCGGTCCTCGTCGCCACCAACGTCGCCGCCCGCGGGCTCCACATCGAAGGGGTAGACATCGTCGTCCACTTCGACCCCCCGGATGACCCCAAGACCTATGTGCACCGCTCAGGGCGGACGGCCCGCGCCGGCGTGGAAGGTCTCGTCGTGACGCTCGTCGAGTGGGACCAGGTCAACGAGGTGCTCGCCATCCAGCGCCGGGCGGGTCTCAACGTCCCCATTGTCAAGATGTTCTCCAACGACGAGCGACTGGCGAATCTCGCCGACTGGGAACCCCCAGAGGAGCTGACCCCGTTCAAGGCTGGCTCGGTCGCCAGGCGGAGGCGCCGCCGCTTCTGACCGCAAGAAACGCGGGTCGACCTAGCCTCGGCCCACAACTCGAAGGGAGCCATCGTGGCGAAGCAATACTCCTCCGCGCCCGAGATCACCATCGATCTCGCCAAAACCCACACCGCGACCGTGCACACGTCTCGCGGCGACATCGCCATCGAGTTCTACGCAGCGGACGCTCCGCAGACCGTCAACAACTTCGTCTTCCTGGCCGGCGACGGGTTCTACGACGGCGTGATCTTCCACCGCACGATCAGCGGCTTCATGATCCAAGGCGGTGACCCCACCGGCACAGGCACCGGCGGCCCCGGCTACCGCTTCCGCGACGAGTTCCACGACAGGACCCAGTACCGCCGCGGCACCGTCGCGATGGCGAACGCCGGGCCCAACACCAACGGCTCCCAGTTCTTCATCTGCCACCAGGACGTGGGCCTGCCCAACCAGTACACGATCTTCGGCGAGGTCACCGCAGGCATGGACATCGTCGACGCCATCGCCGGCAGCCCCACCGGACCCCAAGACCGGCCCCACGACCCCGTCTCCATCACCTCCGTGACGCTGGGCGAAGGCTGAGGCCCAGGGCTGAGACTCAGGGCTGAGGAAGCGGATCACCGACGGCACCACCGCGCACCGGCGCGTCATCAGGAGCGCACCGAGCACCTGACCTGGCTCGGACGGTGATCCGATCCGCCTCCCCAGTTAGCGCCGAGGCCGAGCAATGCGTAGCCTCAACAGCGAGGTTCCGGCACTGCGACTGGGGCCGACAGGGACACCGCTTGGGGAGGTTGTATGAGACGCATCAGATTCGCCTTGGCACTCGTGTCGGGCATCGCATTGTTGATGGCGGGAACACCCGCACTGGGGGCCACAGCAGCCGTCGACGAAGTCGGACTTGTCGACCCCGACCAGGGCCAGTGGCACCTGCTCGAGGCCGATGGCAGTACCACGTCGTTCTACTACGGCAATCCGGGCGACAACCCGTTCCTGGGTGATTGGAACGGCAACGGAGTCGACAGTCCCGGCCTCCACCGGGTGAGCGACGGCTTCGTCTACCTGCGCAATTCCAATACGCAGGGAGTCGCCGACATCTCGTTCTTCTTCGGAGACCCGGGAGACGTGCCGCTCGCAGGTGACTTCGACGGCGACGGCTTCGATACGGTATCGCTGTACCGGCCGTCGAACCGGACGTTCTACATCATCAACGAACTGGGCACGAACGGTGGCGGCCTGGGTGCTGCGGACTTCTCATTCGTGTACGGCAATTCCGGCGACACGCCGGTTGCAGGCGATTGGGATGGTGATGGCACAGACACCATCGGGGTGTACCGACCCGCAACGGGGCAGATCCTGCAGCGCAACAGCAACAGTGCCGGCCCTGCGGACAACACGTTCCAATACGGGAGTCCTGGAGACGCATACGTCATGGGTGACTGGGATGGCAATCCCACCGACACGCCCGGTGTGTTCCGTTCGCCTGAGGGTCGTTTCCACCTCCGCAATTCCAACACTGCCGGTCCTGCGGACGAGTCCTTCTTCTTCGGAGAGAGCGGTTGGGTACCGGTCGCCGGTCGGCGGCCCTTGCAGCTCCAGATCCTGGCCATCAACGACTTCCACGGCAACATCGCCACGACGTCTGGCGCCTTCGGAGGCGTGGGCCGGGCCGACTACCTGGCAGCGAACATCCGGGCTGCAGAAGCAGAGGTCGCCAACTCGATCGTTGTTTCTGCCGGCGACCTCATCGGTGCATCGCCGCTGATCTCGGCTCTCTTCCACGACGAGCCGACGATCGAAGCGATGAACCTCATCGGTCTCGACATCAATGGTGTCGGCAACCATGAGTTCGACGAGGGTTCGCTGGAGCTGCTCAGGATGCAGAACGGCGGAAGCCACCCGGTTGACGGAGACCTCGACGGCAACGGATTTGCCGGAGCCGATTTCGAGTTCCTCGCGGCCAACGTGGTGGTGACTGCCACAGGCGACACCATCTTCCCGGCGTACACCGTCAAGGAGTACGAGGGCGTCAAGGTGGCGTTCATCGGGATGACCCTCGAGGGAACACCCAGCATCGTCACGCCTTCCGGGGTGGCTGGGCTCACGTTCAAGGACGAGGTCGCCACGGTCAACGCCCTTGTTCCTGGACTGCAGGCCAAAGGCATCGAAGCAATCGTGGTGCTGATGCACGAGGGTGGATTCGCCTCTGAAGGGGGCGGAGACGGCGACGGTTGCGGAACGCTGTCCGGTCCGCTCAACGACATCGTCACCGGTCTCGACGACGCGGTCGACCTGGTGATCGGTGGCCACAACAACCAGCGGTTCACCTGCATGGATGTGGATGGCAAGGCCGTCACCATGGCGTACCACTCCGGCAGGATGTTCACCGACATCGATGTGACGCTGGACCGGGTGACCGGAGAGATGACCGTCCAGTCCCTCGACAACAAGGAGAACTTCCAGGACGGCGTCACCCCGGCAGCGGACGTGCTGGCTCTGATCGACAGGTACGACGCGTTGTCTGCACCGCTGTCCAATCAGGTGATCGGGACGGTGACCACCGATCTGACCGAGGACGAGACAACGGCAGGCGAGTCGGCACTCGGCGACGTCATCGCCGACGCCCAGCTGACGGCAACGGCGAGCTCCACGACAGGCAACGCCGTGATCGCGTTCATGAACCCCGGTGGGATCCGAGCAGACATCACGTTTGCCCAGAGCGGCACCGAGGGTGATGGCAACGTCACATACGGCGAGGCGTTCACCACGCAACCGTTCGGCAACAGCCTGGTGACCATGACGCTCACCGGTGCCCAGATCGACACGCTCTTGGAGCAGCAGTGGCTCGGCCAGACTCGGCCGCGGATCCTGCAGGTGTCCAATGGGTTCACCTACACGTGGGACGCCGCGCAAGCGGACGGAAGCAAGGTCGACCCGTCGACGATCAAGATCGGCGGGGTCACCGTGGTGCCCGGCACGGGCTATCGGATCACGGTGAACAGCTTCCTGGCTGATGGAGGAGACAACTTCTCCGTGCTGGTTGATGGCACCGACAGGCTGGGAGGCGAGATCGACCTCGATGCGCTAATCACCTACTTCGGTGACAACTCGCCGGTGCCACCCGGTCCCCAGGATCGGATCACTCGGCTCAACTGACCGGACAATCGCCACGAGCAATCGAAGGGTGCCCGGCCTCCGGCCGGGCACCCTTCTCGGTGCGGGAACAACGGACCGTGATGGTCGACTCGGATGGTGCCGCGGCCTCGGCAGCGCCACTCCAGCGAGACCACCCTCGATCCCCTCGTGAACAGGGTTCGGGACGGAGGAACTGGATCCCAGTGCCCTCGATGCCACCTTCACCGCATGCATCGCCGCAATGTCCGCGAGGTGACCATTTGAACCGCGGCCCCTCGCCCTCATAGCCTCTCACTGAGAGTGGGAGGAGAACTCATGCATTACGGCCGGATCGTGGCGCTGATCGGCGTCGCCCTCGGCATCGTTGGCCTGGCAATGCCAGGGCTCACCTCAGACGGTGAGGAAGCGATGCCTGCCATCAATCAGGCGAATCCCGACTTCCCGGACGGCATCCCCACCATCTGGGGCGGCCTCGACGGGTGGGTCCAGGTCCTCGTCGTCATCGTGCTCGTCGTCGTCGTTGCCCTGGCATTTCGGCCGCCTCTGAAGCGGCCAGAAGACCGGATCAGTGCCCTGACGACGACCGTGCTCGGCGTCGTGTTCCTGGCGTACGCCGTCGTGAAATACCTGGACACGGTGGATGATGCCGACGCCGTCGAGGCGGGGTTCGCCCAGGCCTTCGAATTGGGGTTGATCCCCGCGGCATTCACCGCGTCCGCCGGAGTCGGGTTCATCGTCGTCTTCATCGGCACCGGCCTGGTCGCCATCGGCGGCTTGCTCGGATTCATGGCCGCCACCAAGGACGACGACGCCCCTGCGGCGCCCGCAGAGGGCGAAGCCGCCGCCTGAGCGAGCCGTCTGGCGGGACCACCGGGTCTACGACTCGTGGTGGTCCCGCTGTGACGTCTCGACGTGGATCGACCGGTCCTGGTGGACATGGCGTCCCTGGACGGGAACGTGCGCCGGGTCATCCAGGAACAGCTGATCACCTTCGACATGGAGCAGGTTCGGCCCATAGGCCGCGATCAGGTGCTCCAGCGTCAAGACCGCTGGAGGAGGGCCTGAGGCGATCACCCGGCCCCCGAGGAGGAGCACGTGATCGGCCACCCGGGCTTCTGCGAGATCGTGGGTCGTCATCACCACCGTGCACCCACGCATCTGCTCGTCGTGGATGACGTCGTCGATCGCCTTGGCAGATGTCAGGTCGAGTCCGGTGAGCGGCTCGTCGAGGAGCAGCAGCTCGTGGTCCTGGGCGAGTCCCTGGGCAACGAACACTCGCTGGCGCTGTCCTCCGGACAGCTCGTGGAGGTGCCGAGCAGCGAGATCCGTGATTCCCATGCGGTCCATGGCTTCGGCGATGGCGTCGCGGTCGGCCGCACGGAACCAGCCGTATCCGCCGAGTGTCGAGTAGCGGCCCATCGCCACGACCTCGTACACCGTGATCGGGAGAGCCTCGTTGACCTTGGTCATCTGGAGCACGTAGGCGAAGCGTGGGGGCCGCCCTGCGGTCGCCACCACCTCCACCGATCCGGCAGCAGCAGGAGTCACCCCTGCGATCGCGTTCAGCAGTGAAGACTTCCCAGACCCGTTGGGACCGATCACGGCGGTGATGACACCCCGCGGAACGGTGAACGAGGAGCGAGCAACGGCGATGGTCGGTCCGTAGCTGATGACGACGTCGTCTGCGCGCACCATCGGCTCGGTCATGCGCATCTCCGGCACCGCCCGTCGATCTCCAGACTGTGTCCCCTGACCGAGAAGCCGCTCCCCCCGACAGCACGGGTGACCACGGCCTGGAGTTCTCCTTCGAGCTCAGGAGGCAGCTCGACATCCTCGACCGCACCACACGCCGCGCACACGACATGGTGGTGATGCCCCGATAGCCACTCGGCGGGCTCGTAGCGGGTCAGCCCCCTGGTCCCATGATGCGGTACCACGACCCCGGCGGCCTCGAGCACGGCCAGCGATCGGTAGAGCGAAGACAGCGGGATTCCGCGGTCGAGGTCGGTGTGCAGCTCGGCGGCCGAGCGGGGCCCTTCGGCGCGAACGAGCGCTCTGAGCACTGCCCGGCGCCGCTCGGTGAAGCGCACGCCGTCTGCGCGCAGCTGGGCCTCGACCTGGCGGTCGATGCTCCCCGTCATCACTTGCTACCTCCTCGGGCTACGATGTCGATAATGATTCTCATTTTAGACGTGAGATCGAAACAATGCGGCGCCTGATCCCCCTGGTGGTGGCCGGCGCCATCCTCACCGCGGCCTGTGCCGGCAACGGCGGTCCCGACGATGGGCTCACCATCGTCACCACGACGTCGATCCTCGGTGACGTCGCCGCGCACATCGTTGGGGCGCACGGATCAGTCGAGGTCCTGGTCCCAACCGGAGCAGACCCGCACGACTACCAGCCGTCTGCCCGCGAGATCGCCGCTCTGCAGCGAGCCGACCTCGTCATCGCCATCGGCCTCGGGCTCGAGGAGGGTCTCGTAGCTGCGCTCGACGCAGCAGCCGGTGACGGCGTTCGCGTGCTCGAGACGGCTCCCGCCCTCGATCCGCTTCCCTTCGCCGGTTCATCTGACCTGGATCCGCACGTGTGGATGGATCCGCTCCGGATGGGGACGGCCGCAAGGCTCATCGCAGACGAACTCACCGCCGTTGCCCCTTCTCCCGACTGGGCAGAGGCAGCCGAGGCGTATGCCGCAGATCTCATGGAGGCACACACCTCCATCCAGGCGTTGGTCGAGGCGATCCCAGAGGAACGCCGCACGCTGGTGACGAACCATGACTCGCTCGGCTACTTCGCCGACCGCTACGGGTTCACCGTGGCAGGGGTCGTGATCCCTGGTGGGTCGACGCTTGCGGAACCGAGTTCGTCTGGTCTCACGCGGGTGGTCGCGGTGATCGACGAGCTCGGGCTTCCGGCGATCTTCGCCGAGACCGCCAGCCCGGCACAGCTGGCAGCCGCGGTCGCCGCGGAGGCGGAACACGACGTCGCCGTCGTCGAGCTCTTCATCGGCTCGCTCGGAGCTCCCGGCACGGGTGCCGAGTCCTTGATCGGCATGCTCGTGACCGATGCCGAGCGCATCTCCGCGGCACTGCGATGACTACGGTCGGGCCGTCATGGACTGGCTGATCGAGCCCTTCGAGCTGGCGTTCCAGCAGCGAGCGCTCGCCGCCGGTGCGCTGGCCGCGGTGGCCCTCTCCGTCGTCGGCACCTGGGTTGTTCTGCGCGGGATGACGTTCCTCGGCGATGCCCTGGTTCACGGCGTGATCCCGGGGATCGCCCTTGCGATCCTCTTCGACTTCAACGTGCTCATTGGAGCGGCCCTCGCAGCCGTCATCATGATCGGTGGCATCAATCTGGTGCACCGCCAGACAACGTTCTCGGAGGACACCGGGATCGGCCTGCTGTTCGTGGGGATGCTCGGGCTCGGGGTGATCCTCATCTCGCGCACGTCGTCGTACACCGGGAGTCTCACCGGCATCCTGTTCGGCGATGCCCTCGGCGTGACCGGACGCGACCTCGCAGTGCTTGGCGTGGTGGCCGTCGTGACCGTGGCGGTCTCCGTCGTCTTGTACCGTCACTTCCTCGTCCTTGCCTTCAATGAGCAGCAGGCGGAGGTCCTCGGATTGCGGCCCCGATCCACCCACGTCCTCCTGTTGGCGTTGATCACGCTCAGCATCGTCGGCTCGTTCCAGATGGTCGGAACGCTGCTCGTGTTCGGTCTCCTCGTCGGTCCGCCGGCCACGGCCGCCCTGCTGGTTCGCCGAGTCCCGGCGATCATGGCGACCGCCGCAGCGATCGGCGTCTTCTCGGTCGCTGCCGGCCTCGTTGTCAGCTTCCATGCCGACACGTCGGCGTCAGCCACCATGGCCATGATCCCGATCGTCCTCTTCTTCGTGGTGCTCACCGCAAAGACCGTGGCCCGCGGCCTCAGCACCCCGGCCCCGGCGGCCGGCTGACGGTCGGTCTGTCGACAGATCGACACCTGTCGCCGCTGCGGCAATCTCTGCCGGAACATCCGGCCGGGTAGGGTGCCAGGCCCGACGTCACTCGAGGTGGGCCATGGAAGGTGAGATTCTCGCCGTCGTCTTGCAGCTCTCGGTCCTCGTGTTCGTGATCACGAGCATGCTGGCCATGGGGCTCAGCCTGACCGTGCCGGAAATCATCGATCCTCTCCGCAGCGTTCGGCTCGTCGTCATCGCCCTGGCGGTGAACTTCGTCGTGGTTCCCATCGTGGGGGTCGCCATCGCCAACGCGCTTTCTCTCGATCAGGCGCTCGAGATCGGGTTGATCATCATCGCCACCGCAGCCGGAGCGCCTTTTCTCCCCAAGCTTGCCCAGGTTGCCAAGGGGGATGCCGCGTTCTCGGTGGGTTTGATGGTGATGCTCATGGTCGTCACCGTGGTGTACATGCCGATCGTGATGCCGCTGCTCCTCGACGACGTCGAAGTGAACGCCTGGGACATCGCCTCATCCCTCATCTTCCTGATGTTGCTCCCCCTGGCCATCGGCCTGTTCGCCCGCTGGCGCTACGCCGACATGGCCGCAGGGCTGCAACCCATCATGAACACCACGTCGACGGTGGCAATCGCCTTGATGCTCGTGGCAGGTCTCGTCGTCAACTTCGAGTCGATCGTGAACTTGGTCGGAACCCGCGGGTTCCTTGCGATGTTCCTCTTCCTGGGCGCAGCGTTCCTCGCCGGCTTTCTCGGGGGCGGCTCGGGGCCCGGCATTCGATCTGTGCTGGGTCTCGGAACGGCCCAGCGCAACCTCTCGGCTGCCCTCGTCGTAGCCGGGCAGAACTTCACAGACCTCCCCGACGTGATCACATTCATCCTCGTCGCCGGAATCGTGGGGCTCGTCCTGCTCATGCCCCTCGGCGGCGAGCTGGGACGCCGGGCAGCGGCCGGCGAGCCTCAGTCGTAGAAGCTGGGCAGATCGAGGTCCGACCAATCGGGGGCGACGTACCCGCCTGGCGGCTGGCGGTCGGGCAACTCGAGAGGAGCAGGCGTCAGGTCCTCGTACAGGATGCGGCTCAGCAGGTGGCGAACGATGTTGAGCCGCCCCGACCGTTTGTCGTTCATATCGGCGACCCGCCATGGTGCCCAACCGGTGTTCGTGGCATCGAGCATGGCGTCGCGGGCTCGCGAGTAGTCCACCCAGCGCGAGCGCGCCTCGAGGTCCATCGGGCTCAGTTTCCAGCGGCGTTTGGGGTCCGTGTTGCGTCGCTGGAACCGACGCTCCTGCTCGTCGTCCGAGACGTGAAGCCAATACTTCAGGACGATGATCCCGTCCTCGACGAGGGTGCGCTCGAACTCCGGAGCCTGCGTGAGGAAACTCTGGTACTCCTCATCGGTGCAGAAGCCCATCACGCGCTCCACCCCGAGCCGGTTGTACCAGGAGCGGTCGAAGAGCACCATCTCGCCGCCAGACGGCAGGTGGGCGATGTACCGCTGCAGGTAGAGCTGGGATCGCTCCTTTTCGGTTGGCTTCTGGAGCGCCACCGTGCGCACGATCCTGGGGTTGAGGCGGCGGGTGATGGTCTTGATCGTTCCCCCCTTGCCCGCGGCGTCGCGCCCCTCGAACACGACAATGATCCGCAGCCCCTGGTCGACGATCCATCCCTGGAGCTTGGCGAGCTCGCCCTCGAGGACGGCGAGTTCGGCCTCGTACGCCTTGCGCTTCATGGACCGAGTCTGCCCGCTCGGGCTTCCCCACTCAACTCCGCAGCATGCGCAGGTGAGCAGCGACGTCGTTCGCTCCGCACAACGTGGTGGCGTGGGCGGAGTTCTCAGCCGCTTCTTAGAACTACGGACCGGGTCCGCGGCGTTTCAACGACATGACCACTCATGTTGATGACGCCACCATCCGCCTCCTCCTCGAAGTCGAAGCCGCCACGGCCCGCGCCGTGGCCGACCGTCTCGGCGGGGACGACCGCTGGCTGGCGCAGGTCGCCTTCACGGCCTACATGATGGCCGTCGAAGCGGTACCCCGCCAGAACGACTGGCAGGCGACTGCGGACTTCCTCGGAGAGCAGATCGTCGCAGGCTCCCGCGGGATCGAGGACACCGCAGCCGCGCTCGTCGCTGCCCAGGTCTCGACGGCGGCAGCCGCCGCCGCCTTGCGCACGATGCTGCCGAGGAGTGGGGAGCTCGCCGCAGCTGCCGTCACCGATCACGTCGATCGGGCCTTGGCCCTCGTCGCCGCCTGATCGCCTGCCCCCAGAGAAGAGACCCAAGAGAAGGACAGGCCCCAAGAGAAGGACAGCGGAGCAGGGAGGGAGAACGGACGAGGCCCCCCGGCATGGAGGGGCCTCTTCACATCCCGTGGGACATCATCTCCAACGGGTGGTCTCAGGAAGCCAGTTTGCGCCGCTCCCGGTCCCTGACCCTGCGGCGCATGCGGCGCCGCTCACTGCCATCGAGACCGCCCCACACCCCGGCCGTTTGGTTGGTAGCGATGGCGTACTGCAGGCACAACGACTGCACCGGGCATTCCGCACAGATCGCCTTGGCCGCAGCCACCCCCAATTCGTCACCCTCGTCAGGGAAGAACGTGTCCGCGTTGGCCCCGGCGCAGGCGGCCAGTTCGCGCCACTGTTCCTCAGGCTCGTACAAGAGGTCGTTCAGCGCCAGCATCGTCGGAATCACCCCTTCCTGAGACTCTGGTAACGCCCTCGGGCTTCGCTCTGTTCCCAGGTTCTACCGTACTCAGCGAATGGTTCGGTGAAAAGGCACAATTCGGCTTTATTTGGCGATGAAGATCAAGGAATGTCGTCCATCTCCCAGACGAGATCGGTCGACCCGAGGTGACCCCCCCCGAGCCGGCCGACCAGCTCCTCGCAGCCGGGCGTCGCTGCGCCGTACCGGCAACCGGGGCCATACCGTCTTCGACGGTCACATGCTTGTTCGAACTCCGAGGGCTCAGTTCCAATCCTCGGGGGGATACTCCTGCTGGCGCTGGGCCGAGGCCCGAGCTGCGTAGGCGGCGGCCTCGCTCCGCCGTGACATCCCCATCTTCCCGAGGAGGTTGGAAACGTAGTTCTTGACCGTCTTCTCCGCAAGGAACAACTCGTCGGCGATCTGCCGGTTCGTCTTCCCCTCCGCCAGCAGCGTGAGGATCCGCCGTTCCTGCGGAGAGAGCTTCTCGATCAGAGGATCGTCGCCTCCACCATGACGGAGCTTGGCGAACAGGCGCTCGGTCATCGCCGGATCCAGCAAGGTCTCACCGCGCCCCGCTCGCCGCACCGAGTCGACGATGCCGTCCGTGTCGACCCGCTTCAGCACGTATCCGGATGCGCCGGCGAGGATGGCAGACATGAGCACCTCCTCGTCTGCGAACGACGTCAAGATCAGTACCGCGACGTCCGGCCAGCGGTTGCGGATCGACCGGCACGCATCCACACCCGATCCGTCGGGGAGCCGGACGTCCATCACCACCAGATCGGGAGCGTCGTATCCGACCCGGCGCACCGCTTCGGAAGCCGTGCTTGCTTCGCCGACCACCGAGATGTCCTCGTGGGAGTCGAGCAGCACCTTGAGGCCTGTGCGAACAACTTCGTGGTCGTCCACCAGCAGTACGCGGAGGGAACGTCCTTCGCTTCGCATCGCCCCACGGTACTCAACGCCGTGCCGTTGATCGCAGGGCCAAACGGCCCTGCTTCCCCTCTCGTTGGTAGCCTCCGCTGCATGGACACGGAGACCTTCGGTTCGACGCGGTTGCGAGCACTGGTTGCTGCGGCATCGGCCGTGGCAGGCCAGACCCAACTCGACGAGTTGCTCGGCGCAACGGTCGATGCCGGCATGGAACTCACCGGTGCACCCTTTGGTGCGCTGGGCGTCCTCGGTGAGCACGGCACCCTCAGCCAGTTCATTCACCGCGGTGTGGATGAGCGCACGGCGCGCAGCATCGGAGCCCCGCCCACCGGGCGCGGCGTCCTCGGGGTGCTGAGCAAGACCGGAGCGACGATCCGCCTCGACGACATCGCCGAGCACGACGCATCGCTCGGGTTCCCCCCGCACCACCCGGCGATGGTCAGCTTCCTCGGCGTGTCGGTACGTGCCGGCGAATCGGTCTTCGGCAACCTGTACCTGACCGACAAGACCGGTGGGTTCACCGAAGAAGATCAAGCGATCGTGGAAGCCCTCGCCTTGATCGCCGGCTCGGCGATCAAGAGCCTCCGGCTGCAGTCGCGGCTCCGCAGAGCTGCGGTCGCTGAGGACCGGGAGCGCATCGCCCGCGACATCCACGACGGCATCATCCAGAACCTCTTCGCCGTCGGCCTGTCCCTGCAAGGGGCGGCCATGCGGGTCGCTGATCCGGCCACCCGCGAGATGCTCGCCACGGATGCCCGTCGAATCGACGATGCCATCGCCTCCCTGCGCCAGTTCATCTTCGACCTGAGCAGGCCCGCCGCCGATCAGCGCAACCTGCGGATCGAGGTCGAAGACCTCATCATGCGCCTCACAGAGCCCCGGGAGACCCAGGTCCAGCTCACGATCAACGGGTCCTTCGCCGCCGCCTCTCCTGGCAGCATCGACGACGTGCTGCAGCTGATCCGCGAAGGAGTCAGCAACGCGCTCCGCCATGCCCAGGCGACCTCGATCACCGTCGAACTCCACGAGGGTGCCGAGGCCATCGGCATCATCGTCGCCGACGACGGCGTCGGGTTCGATCTGGAGCACACCGCTCCGGGACTCGGTCTGGCGAACATGGCCAGTCGCACGGAACGATCGGACGGCTCGCTGCGCATCGATTCGTCTGGTGGCAGCGGAACGACCGTCCATGCGACCATCCCCTACAGCTGACCGCCCATCACAGCGATCGTTTTACCGTTCTCGCTCCAGGCTCGCTACCCTTCCGGCTTCCGCAACGCCTCGAGGGGACCGTGGGTCTGCGCCTTTCATTCGAAGACCGTGAAGTGATCATCCCGGATGGTACGACCGCCGTCGTGGGCTCAGATCCCGACGCGACGATCCGCGTCGCCAAACCGGGCATCTCGCGTCGCCACGTCGTCGTGAAGAACGAGGGCAAGGCATGGGTTGTGCAGGACACGTCCAGTCGCAACGGCACCTATCACGACGGCGCCAGAATCCAATCCCTGGACGTCGGATCGGCAATGACCATCCGCCTCGGCCATCCGGCCACAGGACCAGAGGTCGCGCTGGAGCCGACCGGCGATGCCCCAACGGTGACACCAGCCGCGTCGAGCATTGAGCCGACGCGAGTCGTGACTCCGCCGGTGACGCACACGCCAGCTCCGGCACCGGTTCGTCCCAACGCGTCGGCGAACGCCGAACTGGAAGCCTTGATCGCCACGTTGAACGACACGGTCAAGTCGATCAGGGGCCTCACCTGGTCGGTGTGGGCGATGATCGCGGTGACGGCGGTGTTGGCCGTTCTCACGTTGTTCGTCGGTGTCATCGGGAGCTGATCGCTCGGCTCAGTCGCCTTCGGACGCATCCCGCAAGTAGCGCTCCACTTCCGCCGCAAGTTCGTCAGCCGAAGGGAGATCGTCTCCTGCGGATTCCTCGCCCTCGAGGCGGGTGATGTACTCCTTGATCTCGACCCGGGCACCCGCAATCCGATCCAGGTCGGCACGCTGTGCAACCGCCGTCGCCTTCAGGTCGGCAACGTCGAAATTGACCTCGGCTTGGCGAGCCACCTTGTCGAGCAACGCCAGGGTCCCGGCGTGGTACTGCTGATTGAGGTAGTGCGGAACCCGCGCCCAGTACCCGATGGTCGGGATCCCCGCATCGAAGGCGGCCCGGCGCAAGATACTCACAGCTGCACCAGGGACGACGAGGTCCTCTTGCAACATCACGTCGTCGTCCAGGAGCAGTGAAGCATCGGACGTGGTGCACACGACTTCGATCTGGGCTCGCGTGTGCGGAACCATCGCCGGTACCGCGCCCAATGTCACCAACAGGGCGACGTCGAACTGTCGCATCAACTCCACGAATTCGGCGCTCAGCTGTTGCCAGCGGTAGTCGGGCTCGTTGCCATGCACGACGAGGACGTCGCGTCCCGGATCGGCATGCACGACCCGCAGCTTCGGCCACGAGATATCCTCGAGGTCGCCTGCCGAGAATCGCAGCACCGGCCGGCTCGAGCGGTAGTCGAAGAGCGCGTCCGGATCGAAGGCTCCGACCTCCACTCCATCGCGGGCCGCGAACTCGGCGGCACCCGTGGCCACAGAGGCGGCGTCGACCCAGCCGCTCAGCGCGAGCAGCATGACCGGCCGCTCGAGAACGGGTTCGCTCGTTGGTCGGTAGAACTCCATCGTGCCGCAGCCTACCGAGTGTGGTGGGATCGGAACCTGGCCCGACGGGTCGGGGGTTCAGAGGCGACCTGGCCGCGTCCGCGGCGCCAGCGATCCACCTGAGTTCCTCCCGGTCGTTTCGGAGGTACTGAGCCACAGGGTGACTGTCTGGCTACCGGGGAATTCGGTCAACGCGACGCCCATCGCCGGCTCGTACGCTCGGTACTTGGCCAGCAAGAGGGCAACCGCTTCGGCCTCGCATTCGGGGGCATCGACGAACTCAACGTCACCGGTCACGAGGGCCGACGCCCACTCCCCGGTCTCGGACGAGAAGTCCACCACGCTGAAGCACACCGTCGGATTGGTGTGCAGCGCGGCGAGCCTGCGGCCGGGTCCGGAGCGGATGTACAGGCCATCTCGAACGAGCACGAACGAGATCGGCGTGACGTAGGGAACACCGTCGGCGACCATCGCCAGGTCGCCGTACACCGCCTCCTCGAGCAACTGTCGACACCGGTCGGGCGACAGGGTGTCCATACCTTCGACCCTACCCGGCCGGGAGGCGATCCAATCCAGGGCCGGTCACAGGTACTGCCCTGGCGTTCCTTCGCGACCCGCCTCGAGGGCCTGGCGGCGCCGTACCTGCTCGAGCTGGGATTGCGCAGACATCTGTTGGGTCCACAGCGAGGCCTGGATCCCAGAGAACAAACCCTCCAGCCAGCCGACCAGCTGTGCCTGGGCGATGCGCAACTCCGACTCAGAGGGCGCTTCCTCGGTCATGGGGATGAACATGGTGTCGAGCTCCTCACGGAGATCGTCGGAGAGCACGTCCTTCATCTCGGCGATGGAACCCTGGTAGATCTGTACGAGACGGTGCCTGCCGGCGTCGTCGAGTGGGGCCTGGCGCACCTCCTCGAGCATCGCCCGCGTCATCGCGGCGATCCGGATCAGCTTCGAAGGCTCGGTGACCATGGTTTGGTGCTCTGCAGATTCGTCTTCGGCACCGGCCGGCACGACCTGCGGCGTGATGGGTTCGTCGTTCTCCATGCGCCCAGGATACGAGCAGCCGGGACCCGAGACTGCCGGGTACGCTGCCGCCGGTGGAGGCACCCCGCAAACGAGGGGGCCGATGGTGGAAGATCGCCCTGGCTGTGATTGGCGTTGTCCTGGTTCTAGCGATCGCCGGCGTTTCCCTGTTCTTCAAGTCGGCGATGGCCCGGCCGTATCCCCGGACGTCAGGGACGGTCGGGGGCGGCCTCCACACGGCGACGTTCGAGAACCAGACCCTGGGTCAGTCAGGGTTCGGCCTGATCGAGGACCGGTTCAACCGGGGCGCCTAGCCGACTCCGGGAGGCGAGGACATCGTCAACGCCACGGGCTGGACCGCCACAGGGGGTTCCAGGTCGACTGGGTGCCGTCCTTCCGGATGCGGGTCGACCTCGCCGATCTCACCCGGTCGGTCGCCGTCCACACCACAGGGCAGTCCGGCCATACCGGCCATCCGCACTACGACGACATGATCCAGCTTTGGCTCGCAGGAGAGACCTACCCGATGTGGTGGTCACGGAGTCAAGTGGACCCCGCGGCCGCCGACGTGCTCGTGTTGACCCCCTGAATCACCTCATCCTGGGTCAGGCCACCCTCGGACCACGCCGACTGGCTGTGCTCCGTCGTGGCGCCGTCTGTCCCGGGAGCAGGCTGCGGCACCCGTAACCGTTGGATTGGGAAGGGCTTCAGTACGCTGTACCGACCGCCGAAGATCGACACATCCCCGGCACCAAGCCGCCCCCCCCTTGAGGCGTACTTCATGGCTCGAGAGTTGAATCACGGCGACCGCAGCGACGAGTGGACGCCCACCGGACTCACACCACCCGCACGCATCGGCGCCTGGGTGCGCCTGGTTCGCCCCAAGCAGTGGGTGAAGAACCTCCTCGTCGCGGCCGCACCCTTCGCCGCAGGGACCCTGTTCAACATCGACGTGTTGGTGCAGGTCGCGCTGGGATTCGCCGCGTTCTCACTGGCGTCCTCGGGGATCTATGCCATCAACGATGCTCGCGACGTCCACGGCGATCGGGAGCATCCGCGCAAGCGGCATCGCCCGGTCGCTGCCGGGGTGATATCGCCCCGAGACGCGACGAGAGGAGGAATCGTCCTCATCGTTGCGGGCATCGGGTTCGCGGTCCTCACAACTGCCCCGCTCTTCGTCGCCGTCCTCGTCACGTACCTGGCCACAGCATCGGCGTACACCTATTGGTGGAAGCACTATCCGTTGGCGGATGTCCTCGTGATCGCGTTCGGATTCCTCCTGCGCGCTCTCGCCGGCGGTGCTCTGGTCGACGTCAGGATCTCAGAGTGGTTCGTCATCGTGGCGACGTTCGCCGCGCTGTTCGTCTCGGCAGGGAAGCGCTTTGGGGAGATGCGCCAGCTCGGTGAGAACGGCGCAGCCCACCGACCCTCACTCGACGGCTATCCGCCGGGGTTCGTGGAGTTCATCCTCGCCGTTTCGGCCGGCGTGACGATGGTCGGGTACAGCCTGTGGGCCTTCGAGATCGGGGGCACGGGGGGCATCCCCTGGCTTGCCGTTTCCATCGGTCCGATGGTCGTGGGCGTGCTCCGATACGCACAGCTCGTCTATCGCGGTGAGGGCGGAGCTCCCGAGACCCTGCTCTTCCGGGATCGACCGCTCCAGGCAATCGGTCTCCTGTGGATCATCGTTCTGATGCTTGGCTTCTACGCGTGAGCAATGAGCGACGCTCCCTGACCGGCTGGGGTCGCTCGATCACATCACTGTCCGAGGTCGCCGGAGTGCGCCTGCCAGCCGATGTGGGTTCGACAGGAGGTCCTCGCGGCGACATCGCTCGAGGACTCGGCCGAAGCTATGGCGACGCGGCGCTCAACAGCGGTGGCCGTGTGTTCGTGACCGAATCGCTCGACGAGATCTCGCTCGACTCCGATCGCGGAGTTCTCCGGGCCGGAGCGGGGGTGAGCCTGGGAACGATCCTGTCGGCGTCGGTCCCCAAGGGCTGGTTCCTGCCCGTCGTGCCGGGAACGAAACATGTCACTCTCGGTGGGGCCCTGGCCGCCGACATCCATGGGAAGAACCACCATCGCGAGGGATCGTTCTCCGAGCACGTCACGAGCTTCCGGATGGTGACCGCCAACGGAGACATGCGCACCGTCGATCGTGCGGACACCAACACCTTTTGCGCCACTGCCGGAGGAATGGGTCTGACAGGTGTCATCACCGAGGCCACCATCCAGCTGAGGCCCATCGAGACCCCGCTGGTTGCGGTGGACACCAAACGCACGGCGGACATCGACGAGCTCATGGCTGAGATGGAGGCGACCGACGACACCTATCGATACTCCGTTGCATGGGTCGACCTCTTGGCTCGAGGTGCGTCGATGGGTCGAGGAGTGCTCACGCAAGCGGACCACGCCCCACGAGACGCAGTCACCGCGCAGTTGCCCGACAACGGTCGCCGAACCCGCGAGATCGAGGTTCCCGACCTGGTGCCCAGCGGGGCATTGAATCGAGCAAGCGTCGCGGCGTTCAACCGGGCATGGTATGCGAGGGCCCCGGTGCGCAGGATCGGCGAACTCCAGCACCTCGACCGATTCTTCTTCCCGCTCGACATGATCCGCGACTGGAACCGCCTCTACGGCAGGAGAGGATTCATCCAGTATCAACTCGCGGTACCGCCCGGCGGTGAGGGCACCGTCGTGAAGGTGGTCGACGCCCTCGCCAGTCGCCGGGTCCCGAGCTTCCTCGCCATCCTGAAGCGGTTCGGCGGCGGAACCGGCCTCCTCTCGTTCCCCATCGAAGGCTGGACCCTCTCGGTCGACGTTCCTCTCGGCGTCGCCGGACTCCGCCAGCTTCTCGATACTTTCGATCAGTGGGTCATCGAAGCCGGGGGCCGCGGCTATCTCGCCAAGGACTCCCGGATGCGGCCCGACGTCTTTCGGGCCATGTATCCCGAGTTCGATCGATGGGATGCGATCCGTCGCGAGCTCGACCCAGAATGCCGATGGCGGTCCGATCTGGCACGCCGACTGGATATCGGGAGATGACATGCGAAACGCGGTAGGCGCCGTCGACAATGTCCTCGTCCTCGGGGGAACCTCGGACATCGGCATGGCAATCGCAGATGCCCTCGTCAACCGCGGGGCGCGACGCGTCGTTCTCGCTGGGCGGAATATCGCAGCTCTCGAAGCGGCAGCCGACGCATTCCGCGATCGCGCCGAAACTGCGGTCCGGTTCTTCGATGCTGCCTCGACCGAGAGCCACGCTGCGCTGATCGCCGAGCTCACCGAAGAGCTCGGCGACCTGGATGTCGCGGTGCTGGCAGCCGGGGTGCAACCAGACCAGGCGGCAGCGGAACACGACCCGTCCATCGCCGTCGAAGCGGCCACCATCAACTACGTCGGAGCGATGTCGATTTCGCTCGTCCTTGCCAACCAGATGCGCCATCAGGGGCACGGACAGATCGTCATCCTCTCTTCGGTAGCCGCGGAGCGTCCCCGTCGGTCGAACTTCATCTACGGCTCGACCAAGGCGGGACTCGACGCATTCGCCGAAGGTCTCGGCTATGCCCTCAATGGATCAGGCGTGTCCGTCCTCACCGTGCGCCCCGGGTTCGTCCGCACCAAGCTCACCAAGGGCCACACCGAAGCACCCTTTGCAGTCGAGGCCGCTGATGTCGCCACAGCAACGGTGACCGCTCTCGATGCAGGGCGGAGCGTTGTCTGGGTCCCGCCACAGGTTCGTTGGATCATGTCTGGGATACGCCACCTCCCCCGGGGAGCGGTGGGCCGCATCAAGAGATGAACTCGACCGCGGACGTTGTCGTGTTGAGTCCCTGAACCAGACGACCCTCAGACCACGTCGACTTCGATGGTGTGCCACCCCGTGGCGCCGTCTGGTCTCGGGGGCGTCGGCGTCGACGGCTGGGTCTCACCGGTCCCGTCCGTGGCCCGGACCCGAATGCGGCGGCGACCCTCGGCCAGGTCCAGGTCTGCCCTCCACTGGACCCAGGCGTCATCTGACAGCGGCACAGACAGCTCTGCATCTCGCCAAGGCTCCTCGTCGATCTGGACCTCCACCCTGGCGATCCCGCGGGTCGGTGCCCAGGCGACTCCGGCGGCGACGACGCTGCCGGGTTCCTGCGGCTCACCACGGAACGGACGATCGATACGGGATTGCGTCTTGATCGGCCCTCGCTTGGCCCACCCCCGCGGCACCCAGTAGCCGTTGAACCCGTCCCACGTCGTCAGCTCGATCCCGCTGACCCACTTCGTGGCGGACACGTACCCGTAGAGCCCCGGCACGACGAGGCGGGCGGGATAGCCGTGCTTGCGGGGCAGCGGCTCGCCATTCATGCCGATGGCCAGCAGCGGATCGCGCCCGTCGAAGGCGGCCTCCGTGGGAAAGCCGGCCGTCCAGCCGTCGACCGAGCGACCGACGATCTGGTCGGCTCCGTCGATCGGACGAGCGGCTTCGAGCAGTTCGGTCAGCCGAATCCCCTGCCATTTGGCGTTCCCGACGAGGTCGTCCCCGACCTCGTTCGATACACACGACAGCGTCACGTAGCGCTCGTGCTGCTCCATCGCCATGACGTCGTCGAGCGTCAGTTCGAGTTCGTTCTCGACCATCCCGTGCACGCGCAGCGTCCAACGTTCTGCGTCGACGATCGGCACGATCAGCGCGGTGTCGATGCGGTAGAAATCCGGTTCGCCCTGCACGATGTCTGTCAGCCTGGGCAGGTCGAAGTCGTTCTCCGGTCCGGGGTCCGCAACCGGATTGCTCACCGGTGGCAGGCCAATGGCAGCCCGCACCTCCTCGGATCTGCGGATGATCGCCGAGCGGCCGAAGGCCATGGCAGCAGCAGCACCCACACCGGCCCCCGCTGCTGCTCCGAGAAACCGCCGACGGGCATTGTCTCTGGCGACGGAGTCCCTGGGGTCTGCGCTCTGGGCGGCGGAATCAAGTCGGTACAACCCGAACAGGCTCCCCACGCCTGCGAGCGCGGCAAGGCCCGTGCCGATGACCACGAGGACAGCGTCAGCGTCGGGTTGTGAGACCTGCGCGGCGATCCCGAGCACTGCGAACACCCCAAAGCCTGCCCAGGCCACCATGGGTCGCGTGACCGCCACCCGACCGATGATCAGCCCGGCGATGAGGGAGAGGATGACCGTCCCGATCGCCAGGGCGCCTTTGTCTGCGGTGCCGAACACCGAGATGGCGACGTCCTTCAACACGCCCGGGGACGCATCGACGACGAATGAGCCGACAGACGCAAGCGCCGAGGGAACCGCGCTCGACAGGCCAGCAGCCAGCTCGGTCAATCCGATGGCGACAGCGGCGGCCAGCGCCCCGTCGAGCCCGGGGAACCGTGGGCGGAGATCGTTCATGTCGGTGGAGAAACGGTGGAGACGCGCATGTCGTTCCTACCGTTTCGCTCCAAGCCACGCCAGGAATTCGGCCCGGGACATCGTGTTGGCGATCCGCGACCGATCGACCCACCCCCGTTGCGCGTGGCGCACCCCCCACTCGGCATGGGAATACTCACTGACGTGGTGGCTGTCGGTGGAGATGACGAACGTCAGATCGTCCCGATTCCTGGCGCGGAGCAACAGGTCGGCTGGCACGTCGAGCCGGTCGAGATGGCAGTTGATCTCGAGCGCGGTCCTGGTCTTTGACGCAGCCGCGAACACCGCATCGACGTCGAATTCGATCCCCGGTCGCCTGCCGATCCTGCGACCGGTGAGATGACCGATGACGTCGACGGCCGGGTTCTCCATGGCCGCGATCAGCCGCCGCGTCTGCTGCTCCGGGGGCAGATCGAACAACGAGTGGACGCTGGCGACGCACCAGTCGAAGCCGGCGAGGAAGTCCTCGTCGTAGTCGACGCTGCCGTCCCTCCCGACGTTGAGCTCGGCGCCATGGAGGATGGCGAGCTCTGGGTGGGCAGCGCGCAGGGAGTCGATGACTTCCCGCTCCTCACGCACCTGGTCGCGAGAGAGCCCGTTGATGGCCAGATCCTCCGCGTGCTCCGTGATTGCCACATACTCCAGCCCGCGGGCTGCGGCCGCCGCCACCATGTCCTC
>Ga0255048_10000053_pt1 | contig 75738 bp, 62 predicted proteins | sample JV7_2_2_MG_FD_183619 | JGI IMG/M metagenome (GOLD analysis project Ga0255048, IMG submission 183619) | Seawater microbial communities from Jervis Inlet, British Columbia, Canada - JV7_2_2 | ecosystem: Environmental > Aquatic > Marine > Inlet | place: Canada: British Columbia | collected 2016-10-06 | reverse complement strand
ATCGGCCACCAGCACGAGGCAGTCGCGGCAACACTCCCCGAAGGGATCACCGCCGCGGTGCAGGAACCGCAGAACGGCACGGGAGACGCCGCCAGGGTCGGACTCGATGCGCTTGCAGACACCGGGGGAACGGTTGTCGTCCTGCCCGGTGACATGCCGCTCTTGACGGCAGATACCGTGCGCGCTCTGCTCACTCACCACACTGCAGCCGGCGCAGACGCGACAGTGCTCACCGTGGAGATGGACGATCCGCACGGCTACGGCCGGGTCGTTCGGAGCGCATCTGGGGTGACTGCGATCGTCGAGGAGCGCGATGCCGACGCTACGCAGCGGGCCATCCGCGAGGTCAACACGTCGGTGTACTGCTTTTCCGCGGACTCCCTGACGACGGCGCTGCAGCGCCTCGGCACCGACAACAGCCAGGGCGAGTACTACCTCACAGACGCCATCGCGATCATCGCAGGAAGCGGCGGCAGGGTCGCTGCGGTCTCCGCCCCTGCGATCGAGGGCACAGGAGTCAACTCCCATGCCCAGTTGGCAGCAGCGGGTGCGGTGCTCCGTTCCCGGATCAACGATGACCTGATGCATGCCGGGGTTGCCATGGTCGATCCCGCCCGGGTCTACGTCGATGCGGGTGCACAGGTCGCAGCGGGTGCGGTGCTGCTCCCGGACACCTTCTTGGACGGGCGCTGCTCGGTGGGGTCCGGTGCGGTCGTCGGCCCCGCGGTACAGGCCGCCAACACATCGATCGGCGAGGGAGCCGCGGTGCGTTACTCGGTCCTCGACGGCGCCATCGTTGGGCCCGGAGCGAACGTCGGCCCCTTCACCTACCTGCGGCCAGGGGCCGCACTGGCGGATTCGACCAAGGCGGGGGCATTCGTCGAGATCAAGAACTCCACCGTGGGCCCCCGATCCAAGGTTCCGCACCTGTCGTACATCGGGGACGCCTCGATTGGAGAGGACACGAACATCGGAGCCGCCACGGTCACGGTCAACTACGACGGGTTCGAGAAGCACCGCACCGTCATCGGCGATCGGGTGCGCATTGGATCGGACACCATGCTGGTGGCCCCGGTGTCGGTGGGGGACGACGCCTACACCGGAGCGGGCTCGGTGATCACCCACGATGTCGCCCCGGGAGCGCTCGGAATCGAACGTTCGCCGCAGAAGGAGGTCCCGGGCTACGCTGCTCGCAGGCGCCGTCGAGCGGAAGCTGACGAGAGGTAGATATGGAGCTGCCTGGCCGGAAGCGGCTGATGGTGTTCTCTGGCTCGGCCAACGAACCCCTCGCCAGAGAGGTTGCCGACATCCTCGGTGTCGGTCTCGGTGGCGTTGAACGGTCGGTGTTCGCCAACGGCGAGATCTACATCCATTTCACCGAGAGCGTGCGCGGCGCCGACTGCTTCGTCATCCAGAGCCATTCGCACCCGGTCAACTTCCACGTGATGGAGCAGCTGATCATGATCGACGCCCTGAAGCGGGCGTCCGCCAAGCGCATCACCGCCGTGGTGCCCTTCTACGGCTACGCCAGACAGGACAAGAAGGGCCGGCCACGTGAACCGATCTCGGCGAGGCTCATGGGTGACCTGTTCATGACCGCAGGAGCAGACCGCGTGGCCTCCGTGGACCTGCACACCGGCCAGATCCAGGGCTTCGTCGATGCTCCATTCGACGCTCTCACCGCACTGCACCTGTTCACGAACTACATCGATGACATGGTGGATGGAGACACCACGATCGTTTCCCCAGACTCAGGCCGCGTGAAGCTGGCTGCCCGCTACGCCGGGCACATCGGCGCCCAGGTCGCTTTCGTCCACAAGCAGCGGCGCAACGACGAGCGCAACCAGGTGGCTGCCCTCGTCGTTGTGGGTGACGTCGACCAGCGCCACTGCGTGATCGTCGATGACATGATCGACACTGCGGGCACGGTGGTGGCCGCTGCCGACCTGCTGAAGGAGCGCGGAGCGTTGAGCGTCCGCGTGTTCGCCACGCACGGCGTGCTGTCTCCGCCTGCCGTCGACCGGTTGAAGAACGCTCCCATCGAAGAGGTCGTCATCACGAACTCGCTTCCCCTGCCGGATGAGGCTCGTCACCTCGACAAGCTCACCGTGCTGTCGATCGGCTCGATCCTCGCCGGGGCAGTCAACGCGATCTTCACCGATGCCTCGGTGAGCGAGATCTTCAAGGGCGAGAACATCTGACGTCGACGACGGTTCGGCGCCCATGACCACCGAGGCAGCCGCCGCCCTGGCGTTCCGCATCCACGAGCGGTTCGTCGAGTATCGCAGACGGTTCGACTCGATCACGCTGCGAGCCAGGCCCCGCTTCGAGGGGCGCGACTGGCGGGCGTTCGAGCGAGACATCGTCGAGAGGATCGACGTGTACGAATCGACCGTCGCCGCAGCGCTGGCCGAGGTCCGCACCGATCTCGGCAACGCGGCGCACGAGCGGCACCTGTGGAACGACGCCAGGGAGGTGTTCGCCAGATTGATCACGACTCGCGACGATCCTCAGCTGGCCGCGACCTACTTCAACTCGGTCACTCGCCGGGTGTTTGCGACGACGGGGGTCGATGCCGCGATCGAGTTCCTAGGGGAGCCGGCGATGCCCCCGCCTGGTGAGGGAGGTCTCATCGAGCAGATCGAACTGACGGGCGGTCCTGACGCAGTGATCGACACGCTCGTCCGCCACCGGCGGTTCCAGGCAACCTGGGCCGACCGCCACCGGGACATCACCGCGGGCGGAGCTGCCCTGGGAAGGGCGCTCGCCGAGCATGGCATCACAGGCGGGGTGGTCGAGGTCCTCGTACCGACCTTCTATCGAGGCCACGGAGCGTACGTGGTCGGTCGGGTGTGCGCCGGCGATCGGGTGCTGCCGCTGGCGCTCGCCATCCACCACGACCGCACCGGCCTGTACCTCGGTGCCGTCCTGACCAGCAGCGATGACCTGTCGGTTCTCTTCAGCTACACCCATCGCGAGTTCATGGTGCGCACCCCGGACCCCGGTGCGATGATCGCCTTCATCTCGTCGCTCGTGCCCCATCGCCGGGTGTCTGAGCTCTACACGGCGATCGGCCTGCGTAAGCATGGCAAGACCGAGCTGTTCCGGGATCTGTGGTCCCATGTGACGACCACGCCCGACCATTTCGTGCGGGCGCCGGGGATCCCGGGCCTGGTGATGATCGTCTTCACCCTCGATCAGTACGACATGGTGTTCAAGGTCATTCGTGACCACTTCCCGCCCCAGAAGTCGGTCACTCCGCCAGAGGTCAGGGAGAAGTACGCCATCGTGTCCCGCCACGACCGGGCCGGCCGGCTCATCGATGCCCAGGAGTTCCGCGGGCTGTCGTTCCCAGCCGACCGATTCGACGAGGCGTTGCTGGACGAGCTGCTGACCGAAGCCGCACGAACGGTGCAACTCGTAGGCACCGAGGTCCGGATCGACCGGGCGTACATCGAGCGCCAAGTCGTCCCGCTCGACGTCTTTCTACGCGACGCTGCTCCAGATGCTGCGGCGGGCGCCATCGTCGAGTACGGCACAGCGATCAAGAACCTTGCAGCCACGAACGTCTTCCCCGGTGACATGCTCATCAAGAACTTCGGCGTCACCCGCAGGGGGAGGGTGGTGTTCTATGACTACGACGAGCTGTCGCTGCTGACCGACTGCAATTTCCGGAAACTGCCGGTCGCGGAGCACCCGCACGACGAGATGGCCGAGACACCCTGGTTCGGTGTCGGAGGAGGCGACATCTTCCCCGAGGAGTTCCGGTCGTTCCTCGGGGTCGGTCCCGAGCTGCGAGCCGTGTTCGAGGATCGTCACGGTGACCTCTACGACGTGGATTTCTGGCACCGGGTCCAGGAGCGCATTCGGCGTGGCGAGACCATCGAGGTCTTCCCCTACCGGCGGAGCGCCGCGCTCTAGGCTGCGCCCGTGGAGAGCCACGTCGTCGAGCTGCACACCGGTCGCACCCGCGGCGTGTTCGACATCACGGATGAGGTCACTGCGTTCGTGTCTGGCCGCGGCGACGGGCTGGTCAACGTCTTCGTCCCGCACGCCACAGCCGGCGTCGCCATCATCGAGGTCGGCGCCGGGAGCGACGCCGACCTCCTCGACCGGATCGACGACTTGCTTCCGCGCGACGACGACCGCTACCGCCACCGCCACGGCAGCCCCGGCCACGGCGCCGATCATGTGCTGCCTGCCCTGGTTGCCCCCAGTGTCACGGTGCCCGTCGTCGGCGGCAGACCCGCGCTCGGTACCTGGCAGTCGATCGTCGTCGTCGATCCCAACCAGGACAACCTGACGCGGTCGGTGCGCCTCACGTTTGTCTAGCCGCCCGGCACGCTGCGCGGTCAGAACTCAGATCGCTCGGCTCCGCCCTTCGCTGGCAGAAACCAGACAGATCCGAGAATCTGGGGCTCTGGGCTCGGCCTCTCTTTGGAACTACCGGCCGCCGTCTCGTACACTTTCGGGACCTCTCGAGGAGTTCTTCCATGCAACAGGAGATGCTGCGCGCCGAGGCGCGCATCGAGGCCGGAACCCGTCCTGCCAAGCGACTGCGCCGTTCCGGCAGGGTTCCTGCGGTGGTCTACGGCCGCGGTCTCGATACCGTCCCGGTGTCGGTCGACTCGCGCGAACTGTCCGCTGTGCTGCGCACCGATGCGGGATTCAACGCCCTCATCAACGTGGAGGTCGAGGGCGCCGACACGGTGCTCACGGTTGCCCGTGAGGTGCAGCGCGATCCCGTGCGCGGCGCCATCACCCATCTCGACTTCATCATGGTGTCGCTCGACGTGGAGATCGAGGCCGAGGTGGCGATCGACTTCATGGGAACTCCGGTCGGGATCAAGGACGGCGGGTTCGTCGAAACGATCGCGGCGACCATCATGATCCATGCGCTGCCGACGGCGATTCCCTCCTCGATCGAAATCGACATCTCCGAGCTCGACATCGGCGACACGATCAAGGTGAGCGACCTTCCCGATCTCGAAGGCGTCGAGTACCTCGCAGACGACGATGCCCCCCTGGCGAGCGTTGTTCTCCCTGCGGTGGTCGAAGAGCCCGAGCCAGAGGAACTGCTCGAAGGCGAAGAGGGCGAGGAGGGCGTTCCGACCGAGGAAGGCGCCGCCGAGTCTGCTGCCGGACCGGCAGACGGCGAGGGCGAAGGACAGGGCTGACCCCCGGTTTCATGCGACTCCTCGTCGGGCTCCGCAATCCCGGATCGGATTACGAAGGCTCCCGGCACAACGTTGGTGGAGTCACGGTGGCCCGGCTCGTCGCCGACGCCGGCGGACGGCTCAAGCGGGCTCCGCGTTTCATCCGTGCCGACGTTGCCGAGGTCCGCATCGATGGGACTCGCGTCGTTCTGGCCGTTCCCCGAACGTTCATGAACGAATCAGGCGCCGCGGTCGCACCGCTGGTGCGCTATTTCAAGGCGGAACCGGCTGAGCTCCTCGTCATTCACGACGACATCGATCTCCCCTTCGCCAAGCTCCGTGTTGCCGAGGGCGGCGGAGCCGGAGGCAACAACGGGGTGCGTTCCGTGATCCAGTCGCTCGCCAACCCAGACTTCTGGCGTCTCAAGATCGGAGTCGGCCGGCCTCCTGGTCGCATGGATCCCGCCGACTACGTGCTGCGCCGGTTCAGTAAGGTCGAGCACCCCGAGATCGAGGATGCCATCGAGCGGGCATGTTCGGTCGCCGCCACCTTCGTGGCGGAGGGGGGTGACGCCGCCAGGCAACAGGCCGGTGCGTCCAACATCGACTGAGGAGGACACGCGTGCCGGATTTCGTCGGTGCCATCGACTCGGGCACGACGAGCTCACGCTTCGTCGTCGTGGACGGCGCCGGGCGCTTCGTGGCGATGGCGCAGCGAGAGCACGAGCAGATCTATCCCCGGCCGGGATGGGTGGAACACGACCCGGTCGAGCTCTGGGAGAACACGGTCGCCGTCATCGACGAGGGCCTGACCGCCGCAGGGCTCACACCTCGAGACCTCGCCGCCGTCGGGATCACGAATCAGCGGGAGACGACCGTGGCCTGGTCCAAGTCGACTGGCCTTCCTGCGGGGAATGCCATCGTCTGGCAGGACACGCGCACGGCTGCTGTGTGTCGCGAGCTCGGCGGTTCCGAGGGACCTGGGAGGTATGCGAACCTCACAGGACTGCCCCTGGCGACCTACTTTGCCGGACCGAAGATGCGGTGGCTTCTGGACAACGACGCCGACGTTGCCCGCCTTGCCGCTGCAGGCGACCTCGCCTTCGGGACGGTCGACTCGTGGGTTGCCTGGAACCTGGTGGGCCGCCACGTCACCGACGTCACGAATGCGTCGCGCACGATGTTGATGGATCTCGAGACGCTGTCGTGGGCGCCAGAAGCGCTGACCGGGATCGGCGTCCCCGCCGAGACCCTCGCCGAGATCGTTCCCTCATCGGCGGTCATCGCCAGATGCGCCGGCGTGCTCGCCGGAGTGCCGCTGGCGGGAATCCTCGGAGATCAACAGGCGGCGCTGTTCGGGCAGGCGTGCTACCGGCCGGGACAGGGCAAGAACACGTACGGCACAGGGTGCTTCATGTTGCTCCACACCGGGGAGAGCCCGGTCCGATCAGCGAACGGGCTCCTCACGACCGTGGCGTATCAGCTGGGCGAATCGCCTGCGCAATACGCCCTCGAGGGCTCGGTGGCGATCGCAGGCGCCGCGGTGCAATGGCTGCGCGACAATCTCGGCCTGATCGCGGAGGCCGCGGAGGTCGAGGCCCTCGCCGCGAGCGTCACCGACAATGGCGATGTGTACTTCGTGCCCGCCTTCTCCGGTCTGTTCGCTCCCCACTGGCGCGACGATGCCCGCGGCGTGATCGCCGGTCTGACCCGGTACGCCACCAAGGCCCACCTCGCGCGGGCGACCCTCGAAGCGGTGGCCTACCAGACGGCTGACGTCGTTGCGGCCATGGAGGCAGACGCCGGTGTCACGTTCGACACCCTCAAGGTGGACGGAGGCATGGTCGTCAACGAACTCCTGATGCAATTCCAGGCAGACGTTCTCGGCGTACCGGTGGTGCGGCCGACCATCGTCGAGACCACAGTGCTCGGAGCGGCCTATGCGGCCGGGCTCGCCACCGGTGTGTGGGCAGACACTGCAGAGCTCGAGGAGCATTGGGACGAGGATTGTCGCTTCGTGCCTGCCATGGAGCAGGCGGAACGCGCGAGGCTCACGGCATCGTGGTCCCGGGCCGTCGACAAGGCGAAGGGCTGGATCACCGAGTGAGCATCCCGAATCTCCTCGCCGTCGCCCGATTGGCCCTGACGCCCGTCGCGATGGTGCTGATCTTGCGCTCTGAGCCGGCCAGCACCACGGCCATCGTCGCCGCGGTCGTGTTCGTGATCGCTGCGCTGACCGACCTCCTCGATGGCTATCTCGCCAGGCGCTGGCGCATCACCACGACGGTAGGTGCCTTCCTGGACACCGTTGCCGACAAGATCCTCGTGGCGGGAGCGCTGCTGGCCCTCGTGGAGGTCGGAGCAACCTCGTCCTGGGTGGCGATCCTGATCATCGGCAGGGAGATCGCGATCATGGGCCTGCGCAGCGTCGCCGCCCTCGACCAGTCGACGGTGCCACCGAGCATCTGGGGGAAGAGCAAAGCGGTGGTGCAGTTCACGGCGATCACACTGGCGATCCTGCGTCTCGATCTCGCGATCGGCCCGTGGCGGGTCGATCAATGGGCGATGGCGATCGCCGTGGTGGTCACGCTCCTGTCCGCTGGGGACTACTTCGCCAAGTTCCGCTCCGCGCTGTCTCCGCGTTCCAAGGGCAACTGACGTGCCTGCCTTCGTGACGGGTGGCTCCGGGTTCGTCGGCGGCGACCTCGTTCGCAGTCTCGTGGCAGACGGGATCGAGGTGCGGGCCCTGGCCCGAAGTGCCCCAGCGGCCGAGCGGATCGCCACAGCAGGCGGGGGGGTGGTGTCTGGAGATGTGTTCGCCGGCGACGCGCTCGCCGAGGCCATGCGCGGCTGCGATGTGGTCTACCACGTGGCAGGCATCAATCAACTGTGCCCGCGCGATCCGGCTGCGCTGTATCGAGTCAACGTCGACGGCACGTACCGGGTCGTGGCCGCAGCCGCCCGGGCCGGCGTGCCGCGGGTCGTGGTCACCTCCTCGGCGGCGGCCATCGGCGAGCCCCGCGGTGTGGTTGCGACCGAGGACACCGAACACTCAGGCAGGTTCGTATCGCACTACGCCCGATCGAAGAAGCTCGGCGAGGATGCCGCCTTCGCCGCCGGGAGGCGCTTCGGCATCGACGTGATCGCGGTCAACCCCTCGTCGGTGCAGGGCCCCGACCGGACCGACGGCTCGGCGCGGCTGCTGCACGCTGCCGTGCGTACCCGGTGGCCGCTGATCGTCGACACGACGGTGTCGCTCGTGGACATCTCCGATTGCACGGAGGGTCACCGCGGGGCCGCGCAGCGCGGGCGCCCTGGACGCCGGTATCTGCTGTCTGGTGGTGCTGCGACGCTGGCGACCATCGTTGGCTGGTTTGGTGAAGTCACCGGGCGGACTCATCGGCCGATCACCATTCCCCGCTGGTTGCTGTCTTCCGGGACCCCGCTCCTGTGGCTCGGCCACCGCGTGGCGGGTGGCGAGGTCTGCCCCGAGCTGGTGGCGACCCTGCTCCACGGCCACATCGTCGATGGCTCCCGAGCGACCAGGGAGCTGGGGCTGGACTACACCCCGCTCACCGCCACGGTACGGCGCGCCGCCGGTGGATCGGCCGTTCGCGCTCGACTCCCGAAGCCCCGTACGCTCCGCTCCTCGTGACCCAGCACCTCTCCGTCAACGCACCGCTGGCGCCGCTGTTGCGTCGATGGCACCCGGATCTCGACCCGCAGATTCCCGGCCGGCACGTGGTGCCGCCCCCGCTCCGGCCGTTGCTCCTCGCCGCGCTGGCGGGCCGCTCGGAGCGCCCGGTGCTGGCGATCGTCTCCGGGGAGCGCGCCGCAGAAGAGCTGGCAGAGGACGTTGCGTTGTTCACGGTCGACGTCCACCACCTGCCTGCATGGGAGACCCTGCCCTTCGAGCACGTGTCGCCAAACATCGTCACGATGGCGCGCCGCATCGAGGCGAGGCATCACCTCGCTTCCGGCGACCCGGGCGTCGTCGTGGCTTCGGTGCGTGCGACTGCTCAGCGCGTCAGCCCTTCCCCAGTTGCGCCCCTCGCTGTGACGACCGGCGTTTCGCACGACTTCGACACCCTGGTTGGCCGTCTCGCCGGAAGCGGATACACCAGAACCGACCGGGTCGAGGCCCGGGGTGAGTTCGCCATCCGCGGCGGCATCATCGACGTGTACCCCGCACATGCCGGCCATCCGGTCCGGCTCGATTTCTGGGGTGACGAGATCGAAGCGATTCGTGCGTTCTCGGTTGCCACCCAGCGTTCCGATGACGAACTGGCGGAAGTGGCCATCTTCCCCGCGCGTGAGGTGCTGGTCGACGACGCCATGGCGAACACGGCTCGCACCCTCGCGGCTACGGCGCCGTGGGCGGCGACGACGTGGGATCGAATCGCCGAGCGCATCCATTTCCAGGGGCTCGAGTCGTGGCTCCCCTGGCTGGCGCCGGAACACACCCTCCTCGACGGACTGGACGCGGCAGTCGTGGTGTTCGATCCGGCACGGGCGGAGGACCGGGTCACCGACCTCATTCGAGAGGAGGCCGATCTGGCGGCTGCCCTCGCCGCAACCTGGGGCTCGGATGCACCGGAGGCCGGCGACCACCCCTCCCTGTATCTCCCCCTCGACCTCGACCAGCGCGAGGTGGTACTTGCCCCACCGCTGCCCTCGGCTCCGGGCCAGGCGGCGTACGAGGTCGCCGGGTTCGATGCCATCCCGGGAAACGCCGAATCGGTTGCCACCGCCATCAACCAGCTGGCCGGCCGCGGCATCGACGTCGTCGTCGCCATGGATGGCGAGGCCGCGTCTGTCAGGGTCGGGCGGCTGCTGGCAGAAGCCGGCGCAGGCCTCCCGGTGCAGGACCGGCTCGATGCGGTGTCGTCCGCGGTGATACCGATCGGCATCCACACCGGCTTCGTCTTTCCCGCGATCGGTGCCGCCGTCGTCGGTGAGGTGGAGGTCGCCGGAAGGCGTCGCGCCCACCGGGCGTCCCGGAGACGCCCTCGACGTGAGGTCGGCGAGGTATACCGCGACCTCAGGCCTGGCGACTACGTCGTTCACCATCACCACGGCATCGGCCGCTTCGAGGGTCTGGTGCACCGCACCATGGCCGGTGTCGAGCGCGACTACCTGCTCGTGGAGTATGCAGCAGGCGACAAGCTCTACGTGCCGACCGATCAGCTCGCCGCGATCCAGCGGTACAGCGGAGGAGAGCAACCTCGCCTGTCGCGCATGGGCGGCACGGATTGGTCGCAGGCGCGCAGCAAGGTACGTAAGGCCGTCGCCGCCGTCGCCGAGGAGGTCGTCGCCCTGCACCGCACCAGGGCTGCGGCCCCCGGCCGCGCGTTCGGCGCGGACTCGCCGTGGCAGGCGGAGTTCGAAGGAGCGTTCCCCTACGAGGAAACCCCCGATCAGCTGCAGGCGATCGGCGACGTGAAGACCGACATGGAGGCTCCAGGACCGATGGACCGACTCGTGTTCGGCGACGTCGGCTTCGGCAAGACCGAGGTTGCTGTGCGCGCCATGTTCAAGGCCGTTCAGGACGGCACGCAGGCTGCGATGCTCGTCCCGACGACCCTGCTTGCTCAGCAGCACCTCGCCACGTTCGAGGACCGGTTCGAGCCGTTCCCGGTTCGCGTCGAGATGCTCAGCAGATTCCTCACGACCAAACAGCAAGCAGGGGTCGTCTCCGGACTCGCCGCCGGAACCGTCGACGTGGTGGTCGGCACCCACCGGCTGTTGTCTGCCGATGTCGAGTTCGCCCGGCTCGGTCTTCTCGTGATCGACGAGGAGCAGCGGTTCGGAGTGGCCGCCAAGGACCGGCTGAAGGCGCTCAAGGCGTCGGTCGACGTCCTCACGCTCACGGCAACTCCGATCCCGCGGACGCTGGAGATGGCCCTCACCGGCATTCGGGACGTCAGTCACATCCGCACGCCGCCCGAGGATCGTCATCCGATCCTCACCTACGTGGGTCCCCACGACGAGCAGGCAGTATCCGCAGCCATCCGCCGGGAGATGTTGCGCGAGGGCCAGGTCTTCTACGTCCACAACCGGGTCCAATCCATTGACCACGCGGTCGCCAGGCTGCGCGACCTGGTTCCGGACGCGCGCTACGCCATCGCCCATGGACAGATGAGCGAAGGGCAGCTCGAGCAGGTCATGTACGACTTCTGGAGTCGCGCGTACGACGTGCTCGTCGCCACCACCATCATCGAGGCTGGCCTCGATCTGCCGCAGGTCAACACGCTCATCGTCGAGCGCGCCGATCGACTTGGGCTGGCCCAGCTCTACCAGCTGCGAGGGCGCGTGGGACGCTCCAACCAGCGGGCCTATGCCTATCTCTTCCATCCTCAGGAGGAACGCCTGGGCGAGGACGCCTACCGGCGCCTCGAGGCCATCGGCGAGTTCTCCGATCTCGGCTCCGGATTCCAGCTGGCGATGCGGGATCTCGAAATCCGAGGGGCTGGGAGCATTCTCTCCGAAACCCAGTCGGGGCACATCGCAGCCGTCGGATTCGACTTGTACGCCAAGCTCGTCGCCGAAGCCGTCGAGGAGTTGAAGGGGGAGCCGCCTGCAGCAGCTGAGACGCCTGAAGTCCGTATCGACCTGCCAGTCGATGCCCATCTCACCGAGGAGTACGTCCCAGGGACAGACGCCAGACTCGAGGCGTACCGGCGTCTGGCAGCAGCGACGACCCAAGGTGCCGTCGAGGACGTCCGCTCCGAATGGCAGGACCGATTCGGAGATCTGCCTGCGGAGGCCGATGCGCTCATCGCTGTGGCCCTGCTGCGCGTCGAGGCGCTTCGCGTCGGGATCGAAGAGGTGGTGAACATACGCAACGAGGTCAGGATCGCGCCGGTGACGTTGAAGCCGTCACAAGAAGTGAGGCTCGAGCGGGTGATGCGTTCGGCGGTGGTGCGCGGCGACACCCTCTTCATCCCCGCTCCACGTCCTCCCCTGACGGCCGCGGTAACCGACTTCCTTCGTACAATGTGGCCACGAGAGCCGTCTCCGGCCGAACCAGATCCACCGTCGACGGGATCCTGAATGCCCTTCCGCACCCTTGCCCTCATCGGCGCCATCGGCGCCTTGCTGGTGGTCTCGTGCGCCTCGGATGGCGGATCAGCCGCCACGGTCAACGGCGTCGTGATCGCCGAGGGAGACGTCCTTGCATTGCGCCACTCGTTCGACGATTCGACGGTGGACGGAGAAGCGTTTCGCCAGGACCTCACGCCGCTCATATTCCTCGAAGCCCAGCTGCAGACCGCAGAGGTCGAATTCGGTCTCACCGGTCTCGACGGCGACGAGCGGTTGGCGAACAAGCGGGCGAACATGACCGAGGAAGAGACCAGGGTGTTCGACTCGGTCACTTCGGATCCGGATCGCACCGCAGCCATCGAACCGGTGCTGCTGACGCAGTTCGTGGTCCGCGAGGAGGTCACCAAGGCCCTCTTCGGCGATCCGGCTGCGGCCGCAGAGCTCCTTGCCTCGACACCGGAGCAGGTTTCGCAGGTCTGCGCCCGCCACATCCTTCTCCCGACGGAGTCCGAGGCCGCGGCGGCACGCGAGCGTGTTCTGGCCGGCGAGGACTTCGCCACGGTCGCCTCCGAGGTCAGCCTCGACACCCAGAGCCCCGGCGGCGCCCTGCCGTGTCCATCCAATGCGGCGGCGTACGTGGAGCCGTTCGGCTTCATCGTGGCGACCCAGCCGCTCGGCGAGCTCTCTGCCCCGTTCCTCACCCAGTTCGGGTGGCACATCGCCATCGTCGACGAGCGGGTTGCCCCGAGCTCTCCTGAGGACATCACCGCGGATCCCTTTGCGTACGTCGACCCGATCCTGATCGCCGACCGGTTCTCGATCTGGGTCGACGCCGCCGTCGCCTCTTCGGAGATCGACGTGGCCTCGCAGGTCGGGACCTGGTTCCCAGAGGCCGACGGGATCTTGCCTCCTTCGTGAACGGCCCAGGCCCGCTCACGGTCGTCGGTCCGCTCACCATTGTCGGCCTGGGCCCTGCCGGTCTCGACCGGGTTGGCGCTCCCGCGCGGGAGGCGCTGTTCGAACCAGGAGCTGCGGTGATCGTGCGCACCGCCAGACATCCGGGGTCTGCCGAGTTGGCCGCTCGTCGTTCCGTCACCGTGTGCGACGACCTGTACGACGTGTCGGCGTCGTTCGACGAGGTCTACGAGGCGATCGCCCGGCGGGTCATCGAGACAGCCGAATCCGGATCCGTCGTCTATGCGGTTCCCGGGAGTGCGCTCGTCGGGGAGCGGACGGTGCGGACCCTCCGGGAGTGGGCTGCGGCCGAGAACGTCGCGGTGGTGCTCCATCCCGGCGAATCGTTCCTCGATCTGGCGTGCGCCGCGGTTGATGTGGACCCGATCGGCGACGGTCTCCAGGTCGTCGACGCACGCAGCCTGCCCGATCCCCTTCCGCTGCATCTGCCGACGATGGTGACCCAAGTCGACACACCGCTGGTGGCTGCCGATGTCGCCGTGACACTGGGCCGGGTGCTTGCCGACGACCATCCGGTCACGGTGCTCGATTCGCTGGGCGCCCCGGACGGCTCGGCCACAGAAGTCTCGATTGCCGCACTGGCGTCTGCTGCCGTTGGCCCCCGCACCACGGTGTACGTCGCACCGGCGGCGGTTGGTTGGCATGGACTGGTGGCGACCAACCGGAAGCTGCGCGCTGAGTGCCCTTGGGATCGCAAGCAGACACACCACACGCTGCTCAGTCATCTGATTGAAGAGGCCTACGAGACCGTCGATGCCGTCGGGTTGCTTCCAGCGGATGCCCCCGCCGGCAGTCCGGACTATGGGGCATACGCAGTGGTCGAGGAGGAACTCGGGGATCTGCTCCTCCAGGTCGTGTTCCACGCGACCCTTGCGGCTGAAGCCGGGGCGTTCGACGTCGATGAGGTGGCAGAGGGCATCCGCCGCAAGCTCGTGCGGCGCCACCCTCACGTGTTCGGCGAGGTCGCGGTCGACGGGGCCGCAGACGTCCTCGCCAATTGGGAGGACCTCAAGAACGCAGAAAAGGGCAGGTCGTCACTGATGGATGATGTGCCTGCGGGGTTGCCGGGGACGGCGCGCGCAGACAAGATTCAGCGCCGTGCGGCTGCGGTCGGTTTCGATTGGCAGGAAGCCGGCCCCGTGTACGCCAAGGTCGAGGAGGAACTGGCCGAACTCCGTGCCGCTCCTGACCGAGAGCGCAGGACCGACGAGCTCGGAGATGTCCTGTTTGCGGTCATCAACCTCGCGCGCCACCTCGAGGTGGATCCCGAGATTGCGCTGGCGCGCGCCAGCGACACGTTCGCTCGACGGTTCCGCATGGTCGAAGACCTCGCAGCAGGGCACGAGCTGCGTGCCCTGACGCTCTCCGAGCTCAACGACCTGTGGGACGAGGCGAAGCGCACGGATGCCGCAGCGGGCTGACCGGCAAGACGCTTCCTTCTTGGAGTGTGCGGGTACCCTGCCGCACACCATGGCCGACACCGACATCAGCGCCGTCGTCGCGCGCGAAGTGCTCGATTCCCGCGGGAACCCCACCGTCGAAGCCGAGGTCACCCTCGCCGGAGGGGGATTCGGCAGAGCCATCGTCCCTTCTGGGGCATCGACGGGTGCCCTCGAAGCCACCGAGGTACGCGACGGCGGCTCCCGGTTCGGCGGCAAGGGCGTGCTCGATGCGGTCGGCAACGTGCACGAGGTGATCGCTCCCGCCCTCTCCGGAAGGAACGCCACCCACCAGGAGGGCATCGATCAGCTGCTGCGCGACCTGGACGGCACGCCGAACAAGGCGAAGCTCGGGGCCAATGCGATCCTGGCGGTCTCCCTCGCGGTCTCCCGCGCCGCGGCAGCAGGCGTGGGACTACCGCTGTACCGCTACCTCGGCGGCACGGCCGGCCGTGTGCTGCCGGTTCCGTGCTTGAACGTCCTCAATGGTGGCGCTCATGCCGCCAACAGCGTGGACGTCCAGGAATTCATGCTCGTCCCCGCGGGGCTTCCGAGCTATCGCGAGGCGCTGCGAGCAGGCGTCGAGACCTACCACAGCCTCAAGAAGGTGCTCGCCGGGAGCGGCCTCACGACGAACGTCGGTGACGAGGGCGGCTTCGCCCCAGATCTTCCGGATGACCGCGCCGCGCTCGACCTGCTGGTCGAGGCGATCGAGGCTGCCGGATACGCGGCAGGAACCGATATCGCACTCGCCTTGGACGTGGCGGCGACGGAGCTGTACCGCGCAGGACGCTACGAGCTGTCCGGTGCCCAGCTGACGGCATCCGAGATGGTCGATCACCTCAGTGGCCTCGTCGACGACTACCCGATCGTGTCCATCGAAGACGGTCTCGCTGAGGATGACTGGGACGGCTGGGGGCTCATGACCGAGCGGCTCGGTGCTCGGGTGCAGCTCGTCGGCGACGATCTTCTCGTCACCGACGTCGAGCTCCTCGAACGGGCCATTGCGGACGGCATCGCCAACGCCATCCTCATCAAGGTGAACCAGATCGGTTCGCTGTCTGAGACACTCGCGACGATGGCGACCGCCGAATCCCATGCCTACGGGCGCATGGTGTCGCATCGCTCCGGCGAGACGGAGGACGCGTTCATCGCTCACCTCGCCGTTGCGACCAACGCCGGACAGATCAAGACGGGAGCACCTGCCCGCGGGGAACGCACCGCAAAATACAATCAGCTGCTCAGGATCGAGGCATCGTTGGGCGATGAGGCCCGCTTCGCAGGCTGGCGCCCGTACGCGAGGTGGCGATGACCGGCACACTGCATCGTCGTGACGTGGACGGTCCCCCCAAGAGGCGCAGCCGGCTGGCACCGCTGATCGCAGGGCTGCTGCTGGCTGCGCTGGCGTTCACGGTGTCCGGGGTGTTTCCCTTCAGACAGCTGATCCAGCAGCGCCAACAGGTCGACGCCGCCAGCCAGCAGCTCGACACCCTGCGAGCCGAGAACGACCGTCTGGCCGAAGAGCTCGATGCCCTGCACACCGATGATGAGATCGAGCGCATCGCCCGTGAGCAGTACGGGCTGGTTCGCCCCGGCGAGGAGGCGTTCGTGGTCATCGTTCCAGACGCGGTCCCCGTTGCGCCTGCGGCGCCGGTCGCAGGGGATCCGGCGCCCTCGTGGTGGCAGCGCATGTGGCTCTTCGTCACCGGCGGTGACGTGGGAGATGGATGACCGCTCGGTGGTTGCCGTTCAGATCGGCCGTCAGCCCCGTTCGCCCGTCGAGGTCTCGAGCCGTTGCCATCTGGATCTCCCCGTCGTCACTGCGGTGCCGCCGCTGCTCGATGATGGCACGCCGTTCCCGACACGCTTCTGGCTCGGGTGCCCGCTGGCCGTACTCCGGATCAGCCGGCTGGAGTCGGCTGGCGGGATCGCGGCCGCCGAAGCCCTGCTTGCCGGCGATCCGGCACTGCGTGTGGCCTTCACCGAGACGACACGACGCTACGCCGCAGAACGCGATCGGCTGATTTCCGCTGATCACAGCGGCCCCAGGCCGACGGGGGGCGTCGGGGGAGCGCGCAGCGGCGTCAAGTGTCTCCACGCCCAGTACGCCGATCACGCCGCAGGCAACGTCAACCCGATCGGCGAATGGGTGCACGGCCAGATCGGGCCACTCGACTGCGTGGTTCCCTGTGTTGCCGTCATCGCGGAAACCGTCGACCGCAACCCGGATTGGAAGGAACCGCCGGCGTGAGGGTGGCCGCCATCGATTTGGGTACGAACTCGATGCGTCTGCTCGTGGTCGACGATGCCGGCGGGGAACTCCACCGTGAGGCCGTCGTCACGGGCCTGGGTCGCGGAGTCGACGCCACAGGCCGCTTCGCTGCAGACCGGTTGGATGCCACCATCGAGGTGGTCGCCGGCTTTGCGGCAACGGCTGCCGCGCTCGGTGTCGATCGGATCGGCGCGGTCGCAACGTCTGCGGCCCGTGACGCCGCCAACGGCGGAGACCTGCTCGAAGGAGTGGCCGCCATCGTGGGGACGCCCCCCGAGGTCATCTCGGGAGAAGCAGAAGCGGCGTTGGCCTTCGCCGGGGCGACCGCCGGTCGTGATTTCGCCAGTCCGTGCCTCGTGATCGACATTGGGGGTGGTTCGACCGAGTTCGTCCAGGACCAGGGCGTTTCGAGCTATGCCCGCAGCATCGATCTGGGCTCCGTCCGGCTCACCGAACGATGCCTGCCGCATCGTCCGGCTTCGGCAGAGGAGATCGAAGGGGCGCGGCGCGAGGCGGACCGCCTCCTCGCGGCTGTCGACCTTCCGGATACGCCCGCGGTCGTCGTCGGCGTGGCCGGCACCTTCACCAGCCTCGCCGCCATCGATGCGGGTCTCGGCGCCTATGACCGGGACGTCGTCGATGGGTGGGTCCTGGCCGACACCGCCATCGGGAGATTGGTTGCCTGGCTCTCCGGCAGGTCGCTTGCCGAGATGGAGGCAATCGCTGCGCTCGATCCGCGAAGAGCTCCGGTGATTCTCGCCGGAGCGATCATTGCCGAACGGGCATTGGCGGTGACCCGGCAGACGTCTGTGGTGTGCAGCGAGCGCGATCTCCTCGACGGGTTCGCTGCCCGACTGCTGGTCTGACGTCAGTCGTCGCCCGCGGCCTCTGCGGCGACCTTGGCGATCATGTGGGAGGGCAGCTCCTGGTAGTGGTCGTGTTCCGCCTGGAACCGTCCCCAGCCCTGGGTCAGCGAGCGGAGATCGATCGCATAGCTCAGGATCTCCGACGTCGGGACCAACGCCGTGATCTTCTGCCTCCCCCCTGCTGCAGCCTCGGTTCCCTGGAGCTGGCCACGCCGTGCGGAGAGGTCGCCCATGACGTCACCCTGGTAGTCGGCAGGGACGATGACCTCGATCCGTGAGATCGGCTCGAGGATCGTCGGTCCCGCCTGCTCCATGGCGGCTTTGAAACCGAGCCGGCCCGCCATCTTGAACGACATCTCCGACGAGTCGACCGAGTGGTACTTGCCGTCGTAGACGGTGACCTGAACGTCGACGACGGGGAAGCTCCAGACGCCGCCGTCCACCATCGTCTCGGCGATGCCCTTCTCGACGGCAGGGATGAATTGCCTCGGGATGGAGCCGCCTTTGATCTCGTCGACGAAGTGGAAGCCCTCGCCGCGGCCGAGCGGAGTGACGCGCAAGAAGGCCACGCCGAACTGGCCGTGGCCGCCGGTCTGCTTCTTGTACTTGCCCTCGGCCTGCGCAGGTCTCGTGATCGTCTCTCGGTATGGCACCTTGACACCCTCGGTATCGACGCCCACCCCGAACTTGCGTTCGAGCTTCTCGAGCGTGAAGCGCAGATGGGTCTCTCCCATGCCCATGAGGACGGTCTGCTTGGTCTCGTCGCTGCGGCGCACCTCGAGGGCAGGGTCTTCATCGAGGAGTCGGCGGAGCGAGTTCGCCAGCTTGTCTTCATCGGCCTGAGTGCGAGCCGTGACGGCCATCCCGAGCACGGGATCGGGACGCTCGATCGAAGGTGCCTTCACGGGCTTGTGCTTCGGGGTCAGCGTGTCCCCGGTGTGGGTGTCGGTGAGCTTGGATACCGCACCGATGTCCCCTGCCGGCGCGGCGTCGACGAGCTCTGTCTCCTTGCCGAACATGACGGCGATCTTGGCAAGTCGCTCGTCGGTGCCTGACCGGGCGTTGTAGATCGACGTCTCGGGGCGCAACGTCCCGGACAGGACGCGGAAGAGGCTGATCTGGCCGACATACGGGTCCGCGATCGTCTTGAACACGAAGGCCAGCGGATCGCCGTCTGGCTTGGTCTCGATCTCCATGTCCTGGTCGCCCGCGGTCACCAGCGTTGGCCCGCGGTCGAGCGGAGACGGCCCCAGCTCGACGATGAAGTCGGCAAGGCGGTCGACGGCAATCGGGCCGGTCGCGGAGCCGCACACCACGGGGAAGACGGTGGCGTCTGCGATGCCGATCCCCATCGTGTGTTCGAGTTCGTCGACGGAGGGGATGTCCCCCTCGAGGTAGCGCTCCAGGAGGGCATCGTCTGCGACCACGATGCCCTCGACGAGGTTGTCGTGGACGTCGTGCTCCTGATCCGCCATCTCGTCCGGGATGGCCGCTTCTTCGGCATGGCCGCTGTCGTACGTGTAGGCCTTGTCGCGGAACAGATCGGCAACGCCGTGGAAGGATGCCTGATCGCCGATGGGTAGCTCGATCGGGGCAACGCCCGCTCCGAATCGATCGCGCAGGACACGGAGGGTGCGGTCGAACGAGGCGCGTTCCTTGTCGAGCTTGTTGATGAAGATCATGCGCGGAATACCGAGGTCTTCGGCGATACTCCAGGCGTACTCGGTCTGTACCTCGACACCCTCTACGGCGGACACGACGAACACCGCGAGGTCGGCGACCCGGAGCGCGGCATGGACGTCACCGACGAAGTCGGCGTAGCCCGGGGTGTCGATGAGGTTGACCTTGTGGCCCTTCCACTCGAAGGGAGCCAGGCTGAGCGACAGCGACATACCGCGGCTGTGCTCCTCGGGGTCGAAGTCCATGATCGTGTTTCCGTCTTCGACCCTGCCGAGGCGATCGATGGCTCCGGAGCGGTACAGCAATGCCTCGGCGAGGGTGGTCTTGCCCGCTCCGTTGTGGCCGACGAGGGCCACATTTCGGATGCGCTCGGGGGGGAACACGTTCACGTCTCGATCCTCCAGATGGCGTTCAGGGTCTGAGGATACTCAGCATGCATTGCGTCGGTTCTGGCCGAGGTTGACATTGCGTCTGGACCCGATGGGGGCGACGGCGCGTCGGCAAGCCGTGTCGAGGACTTCGTCGACCGCGCGGAAGGTATCCGCCGACGCCACTCGAACGGCCGAGCACGTAGTCTCGCTGCGGGGAGGCTTGATGAATCCGCTGCAGTCGACCGAATCGCTTGGCATGCTGGAGGTGTCTGCAGACGCCCCGATCGTGGTGGACGGCACCCGGTTGGCCGTCGACTTCACGGACGGCTCGTCGCGCATCGACGTGAACGGAGCCTCCTTCGCCGCTGAGACGGTGGGCGCGCTCGCCTTCGAGGTCGAGCGGCACTTCGCCGGCACGCGCCGGCTGCTCTCGATGCCGTGCGACGTGCGTGCCGACGGGTCCCTGCTGGTGTTCGACCAAGCCCGAGAGCACGTCGTCGGTCTCTCCGGCGCCTACTTGTCTGGGGCGTCGGTCGGCCTTGCCATCGACAAGGCGGAGCAGCTTGCAACAGGAGACCATCGGGCATGGGGTAGGAGCCCTGGCGTCACCGCCGACGATCTCACCGTGCTCGACGACCTCGCCGCGGCCGGGCAGTGGGGTGGTCCGCTGGTCGTGTCGATGCCGCGCACCGGATCGACATTGCTCGGAACACTGTTCCTCTTGCTGCGCGACCCGCCAGGCACGGGTGAGCACGCCTTCGCTCGCTACGTCCACGAGCCCTGTGCTCCGGTGTTCTGGGAGGGGGCACCGCCCGCTTCGGTGCGTGCGATCATCGGCGATCGCCTCACGGGGCGCGACCTCGTCCAGGAGAGTGCCTATCAGTTCGCCGACCCGAAGCTCGCCCTGTGGTTTCTGCGCAATGCGCGGGCGCCTGTGGTCTTCGTGGTGCGTCACCCCCAGCTGAGTTGGCCGTCGCGGTGGCGCATCATGCTCTCGATGATGCTGGCCGAGGGCTCGGCGGGCGGCGACGCCGAGCGGGTCGCAGACGCCCTCGCCGCCGACGACTTCACCGGGATCGGCGACGTACTCGCTCGCCTGGTGCGTCCCGCCGACAACGGATGGTATTCGTTCGTCGCGCTCCTCGGTGCCTGCGTCGCAGAAGGCATCGAGTTCGTCGTCGTCGACAACGCCCGGTTCCGCCAGCGTCCCGAAGCGGTCCTCGGCGAGGTCTGCACGCGCTGGGGCGTGGCCTACGACGACGCGTTGGCCACGTGGCGGGACCTGTCAGACGCCCTCCCCAGGGTCGTGATGGGCGATCTGGCGCGTGGGGTGGAGTACCCGTGGTACTACGAGGGGACGATGTCGAGCGCGGCCGGCATCGTGCGCACCGATCGGCCCCCGGTTCCGGCCGACGCGTTCCCTGCCGAGTTTCGGGGCAGCGGCGGCAACGGCCTGACGATCGACGAAGCCGTCACGTGGTACCACCTCTTGCTGGCGAGGCCCGAAACCATCGGCTGACCAGTGCCCGGTTCGGCCCCGCCTACAGCCGATATGGGCGGGTTCCTTCATCATGCGGCGGCTATGCCGAGGGACTAGATTGGAAGCGAGACGCGGGGACGGGGACGACGGGGAGGCGGATGTGCTTTCTGTAGCTGTGATTTTCTTCACCTTCGCTCTAGGTGCTTGGGTGATCGGCTTGTATCTGGCCGGTGTCGGCGCCAACCCCACAGAAGATGGAGGTAACCCGCTGACGACGGTCGGCTGGGTAGAGGTCATCGTCGGCGTGATCCTGGCCAGCCAGGTGTTCATCCTGGTGCAGCAATCCGGTGGAGAACCGCTGATCCTCACGCTGGCGGGCTTGGTCTTGCTCTTCGCAGTGTTCTTCACCGCACTCGGGGCGGCACTGGTGACAGGATCTGATCTCCGACCGATCGGCAACCTGGCGGTGCCAGTCGGGATCCTGGCCGCCCTCTACGTGACGTTTGATGCCTTCAACGACACCTTCTTGTTCCAGTCCTCGACGATCTGGTGGGCGGTTGTCTTCCTCCTCGTCGCCGGATTCGCGTATGGGAAGGTTCCAGCGAAGCTGCTCGGGTGGGCATTGGTGATCACTGCCATCTGGGGGTTCCTCCCCGTGGTGTACCTGGCACTCGACAAGACCATCCCTTGAGATAATCGCGTACCCCACCCATATCCGGCTGGGGTCGGCTTGGTTGGTGGAGCGCGCACCGGTCGGGCGGTGCGACACCGGTTGAGTTGATGATTCCACCTCGGTTGGGTCCGTCCGCCGTCCCGGTGGCGTGTGCCACCCCTTCGCCGTGAAGCGAGTGAGAGGGGCGGTCATGTCGACGGTACGGAACGTTGTTGGTGGCAATCAGCGGAAACCCCTGTGCCCGGAGCAGGATTCGAACCTGCACGTCCCGAAGGACCGCGGTGTTTAAGACCGCTGCGTCTCCCATTCCGCCATCCGGGCGCGCGGTGGGCCTCAGACGCGAAACAACTCGCGCTTCGCCTCGAGGTATGCCGCTTCGCCGAGAACGCCCTCACGCCATTGCGCGCGCAGATCCTCTGCGGCTCTGGCGACCCCGGTGTCCATCGTATCCGGGTTCTTCCCGGGAGGCGGCGCTGCAGGTCGCATCACGTAGTACGTGACGATCCCGATCGCAGGGAGGAGGACGATCCCCAGCCCCCACCCGGCTTTCCTGAGCCACGAGAGACCTCCCCTCGTGACCAGGTCGACCACGGCGAACCCGTAGATGAGCAGGACGGGCACCGTGAATACGACGAACGCAAACGTCACGAAGGAATCATCGATGAAGGCCCGCATGGGCCCAGGCTACGCCGCGAAGAGCGGCGGCGCATCACCGGTTGAGGAGCTTGTCCTTCTCCCTGGTGAACTCCTCATCGGTCAGCACGCCCTTGTCGCGCAGCTCCGCCAAACGCTCCAGCTGATCGGTGACGTCCACGTCGCCCGCAGCATTGCGGTAGTACTGGCGTGCGGCTTCCTGTTCCTCCGGAGAGGGCGGCCTGGTGATGAAGTAGATGAGCATGCCGAAGATCGGGAGCAGCACGATGGCGAGGAGCCACAGTCCCTTGGCCAGCCCCGAGAGGTCCTTGCGCCGGAACAGGTCCACGAGGGTGAAGATCCACAGCAGCAGCAGCGGAATCCACACGACCAGGAGCAGGAAGAATTCTGCGAACGACATGACGGCCCCTCTCAGTGGACGAGTGCCAGTGGGCGTGTACCCGTGGACGCGCGTGCCTGCGGACGGTCGAGGGTAGCCGTCGCCGCCGCGACCGCTACGGCGACGGCATTCAACCGGAGCGGGGTCCTTGCCGATAACCACAGAGAGTGGTCGAATGACCACTCAGGAGTGATTCATGACGACCAGCGGCTCCCCGGGCGACATTCTCGACTCGATCTCGATCGAGCCGCCGCCTCCGCTCGCTGCCGCCCGACCGCAGCCGGTGGGGCGCTATCTGCTCGGTCTGGTCGTGATCGCTGCGCTGGTCATCGCTTCCACGTTCCTCACCTACGCCTCGCTCAGTCAGCAGCGAGGCGACACGGCACTCATCGAGACGGCGGCGACCCAGGTCCGTCTCGCTGGAGAGGTGGCTGCGACCCTTCCTCCTGACGTGGCGGCGCTGGTCGCCGAGCTCGAGGCCAACCAGCTCGCCCTGCAGTTCGGAGACGACGGTCGCGGGATTCCCGCAACCACCAGCGAGGCGGTCGACGCGATGCTCATCACCGCCGCCGGTCCGCACGCAGCCCTGATCGCGGCCCTCGACACCGCCGCCGCAGGAGAGCCGGGTCCCGAGGTTGCCGCAGCGGCACGGGCCTTTGTCACGCCGATGTCGTTGCTCGAATTCCAGCTCCGCAGCGAGGCCGAAGAGCGGATCGAAGCTCTCCAGCAGCAGCAGTACGTGCTGCTGAGCGTGATCCTCGTACTCCTCATCCTCGAGGGTATCTTCCTCTTCCGCCCGTTGACCGCTCGTGTGCGCGACCGCTGGCTGCGCCGGGACGAGACGCTTCACCGCGAGCACGTGCTCGATCAGAAGCGACTCAGCTACCTCGCGCGCTACGACCCACTGACGGGGCTCATCAATCGCACCTTGTTCGCCGACCGCTTGCAGAGTGCGGTGGCCAGGGCGCGGCGAGACGGGGGCCTCGTTGCGTTGATGTTCCTCGACATGGACGATTTCAAGACCGTCAACGATCGCTACGGCCATGCCGTGGGCGATGCCTTGTTGCGCCAGGTCGCCGAACGACTCGTCGGGTCGGTCCGCGAATCCGACACGGTTGCCCGTCTCGGCGGAGACGAGTTCACGGTCATCCTCGAAGGAGGCCATCGGGTGGAGGATGCCGGCAGGGTCGCTACGAAGATCCTGGCCGCGCTCGCTCAGCCGTATCGCCTGGGCCAGCGCGAGATCGTGGTCACCAGTTCGATCGGCATCGCGACCTATCCCATCGACGGCGATGACGCAGATTCGCTGTTGCGCGACGCCGACGTCGCCATGTACTCGGCGAAGGCGGCGGGACGCAACACCTACCAGTACTTCACCAAGGAGCTGCGGGAGCGGACGTCAGAGCGAATCGCGCTGATCGACGGTCTGCGCCGCGCCCTCGACGATGGATCGCAGCTCGAGTTGGTGTACCAGCCGAAAGTCGACATCGAGCAGCGGCTCGTGATCGGGTTCGAGGCACTGTTGCGGTGGAACCACCCGGAGCTCGGGAGGGTGTTGCCCAGCAGATTCGTACCGCTCGCGGAGGAAACCGATCTGATCCTTCCGATCGGCGAATGGGTGCTCGACACGGCGTGTGCCCAGATGAAGGACTGGCGGCGCAACGGGCTTCCCGATCTGTCGGTTGCCGTCAACGTGTCCCCTCGCCAGTTCCGTATGGGGAACGTCGTCGAGACAGTTGCCACGTCACTCGCCGCCGCGGGGCTCAGCCCCCGATTCCTCGAGATCGAACTGACAGAGGCCACCCTGGTGGCGGATGCGGAAATGGCGAGACGAGGCATCGAGCGCCTGCGCGACATGGGGGTCAGGGTCAGCGTCGATGACTTTGGCACCGGCTACACATCGCTGCGATACCTCAGTCAGCTCCCCATCGATGCCTTGAAGATCGACCGGTCCTTCGTGCGCGACATCGACGCCTCCGGGAACGGAGCGGCGATTTCGTCCGCCGTGCTCGGCATGGCGCGTAGCCTCCACATGGACGTGGTCGCCGAGGGGGTCGAGACCGTCGACCAGGTCGACGTTCTCCGTTCGCTGGGGTGCACGCGGATGCAGGGCTTCCTCTTCTCCAGACCACTGCCGGCCTCTGAGGTGCCGCGGTTCGTCGCCGAGTTCCAGAGCGAGGGTCACTCGCTCGCGGTGTGATCGGCTGGGGGCTCGGCACAATGATTGTGAGCGCGACCCTCAGCAGATCTGGAGATTCGCTGGGAGCGACCGACCACGGTGGTGGTGGGCTTGTCGGGTGATGTGATCCAGTGGTTCCCCGACTCGGAGCGCCTGCGGTTCCCCCGGCCGCAGGTCATGTCAGGTTCCGGGTATGGCGGGCACGTCGACGGGTCTGCGAGCGGGCCGCCAGGGGACGAGCGGCCCGCATCATCGCGCCAGGCCACGTTGCACCCCTAGCGTTTGCCCGATGTGGGACCAGCTTGCCGCCAACGTCTTTCGCAGGCGCTACGACTTCCTCGATGTAAATATCGGGCTGGTAGTGGGTGCCGCAGGAGCGCTGCTCGTCGACTCTCGCTGCTCGGCGGCCGAAGGAGCCGAGCTGGCGCACGACGTCGCCTCGGTCACCGACCGGCCCGTGCGCTGGGTGGTCAACACCCACTGGCACTGGGATCACGTCTTCGGGAACGGGTCGTTCCCCGATGCCACCATCTGGGGCCACGCCGCCGCCGCCGACCGCCTGCGCGCAGAAGGAGAGTCTGCGGTTGCAGACGCCAGGCGGTGGTTTCCTGAAGAACGCAGGGCGGAGCTCGAAGAGTTCACGATCTCGCCACCGGGAGCGGTATTCACCAGCAACGTCGAGCTCGATGTGGGCGGACTGGTCGTGGCGTTGCGGTACCGCGGCAGGGGCCACACGGACGGCGACATCGTGGTCCACGTGGGAGACGTGCTGTTCGCCGGCGATCTGGTAGAGGAGTCTGCTCCGCCCTTCTTCGGCGACGGCTACCCACTGGCATGGCCCGGGACACTGGCGGGCCACCTCGGGTCGACGGGCACCGTCGTCCCCGGGCATGGAGACGTCATGACGGCCGGTGACGCCGCGAGCCAGCTCGCCGAGCTCGAGGCCGTCGCGGCCGTGTGCCGCCGCGCTGTGGCCGAGGGGGCGACGGCAAACGCAGCCGACTTGAACGGTTCCCCCTACCCTGAGGCCACGATGCGCTCGGCCGTCGCCCGGGCGCTTCTCGAGGCATCCGCCGACTGAAGGCATCTGCATGATTCTCGTTCGCGAGCTCTCGATCGAAGCCGGCGGTCGCCGGCTCATCACCGACGCCACCTTCTCCGTCCAGGCGGGGGACAAGGTCGGCCTGGTCGGCCCCAACGGAGCCGGCAAGACGACGTTGCTGCGGACCCTTGCCGGGGCTCGCTCAGGAGTCGGCGGCAGCGTGCGCCGCGCCGGGGTGATCGGCAACCTGTCGCAGGAGGCTGCCGTGGCGAAGCTTCCCGACGTGGCCACCACGGCCCTCGAGCGCATCCTGGCTGCGCGAGACATCGGAACCCTGGAGCGCCAGATCGAGGCGACCAGACGCGAGATGGAGACCGCGGAGCGCTCGACGCGCGATCGACTGATCAGCCGGTTCGCTCGACTCGAGGACGAGTTCACGGCCCGCGGGGGATACGTGGCCAAGGCAGAAGCCAAGCGTTTTGCGTTCTCCCTCGGGATCGGAGCAGGCGAGCTCGAGCAACGAGTCGCGACCATGTCCGGAGGGCAGCGCCGCAGGGTCGAACTCGCCAGGATTCTCTTCATGGAGACGGATACGCTGCTCCTCGACGAGCCGACGAACCACCTCGATCTCGACGCCAAGGCCTGGCTCATGGCGTTCCTCGACTCGTATCGGGGCGGCCTCCTCGTGGTGAGCCACGATCTTCCCCTCCTGGATGCCTCGATCACCTCGGTCCTTGCAGTGGACGACCACGGCATCGAGGCCTATCGGGGCAACTACTCGCACTATCTGGCGGAGCGGGAGCGCCGGCGCGAGCAGCGGGCCAAGGAGCGGCGCCATCAGGAGGCGGAGATCGCCAGGCTCGAAGCGGGCATACGCCGTTTCAAGGGCACGACAGAGAAGATGGCGAAGCGGGCCCGGTCTTGGGAGACGAGGGTGGAGCGCATGCGCGGCCGGCTCGTGGACGTGGGAAGGCGCCAGCGCCGCATCGCTGTCCGGTTCCCGCAGCCCGAGCCGTCTGGCCGCACACCGCTGACGGCGACGGGGTTGGGGAAGGCCTTCGGTCACAACGTGGTCTTCGTCGATGTCGACGTCGACATCGATCGCGGGGAGCGGCTTGCCATCATCGGCCTCAACGGGGCCGGCAAGACGACGCTCCTCAAGATCCTGGCCGGGATCGAGACCGCAGACGTCGGCGATGTCGAGCCAGGACATCGCACGTCGATCGGCTACTACGCCCAAGAACACGAGGATCTCGACCCAGCGGCCACGGTCCTCGACCACATGAGAGCGGTGTCCGGTCTGCCCGATCGCGACCTGCGCTCCGTGCTCGGCCACTTCCTGCTCGCAGACAAGGTCGATCAGGAAACCGGATCGCTGTCCGGCGGCGAGAAGACGAAGCTCGCCCTCGCCAGGGTCGTGGTCGGCCACCACAACGTGCTGCTGCTGGACGAGCCCACCAACAACCTCGACCCCCAGGCCAAGGAGGCGCTGCTGGGTGCGCTCGATCAGTACGAAGGCACGATCATCCTCGTCAGCCACGACGTCGAGTTCGTTGCTGGCGTCATGCCGGATCGGGCGATCTTGATGCCGGACGGCGAGACCGCCTACTTCGACGACTCGATGCTCGAGCTCGTCGAGTTGGCCTAGTCGTCAGAGGGAGCCCGGCTCCGCGGTGTCGACGGTCATGACTCCGTCGACCGTGTTCACCGCGATGCGGAATCGATCCGTCGGTCCTGTGAACGAGAGGACCAGTGCGTCCGCGGCGTCGAACCGCAGGCTCATGACGTACCCGGGGTTGGGCCGCGCCCAGAGGACGGCGAGCCCATCTGCGGAGCTGAGGATGCTGGCGGCGCCGCCGTCGAGGATGACGATGGCGGACTGCGAGGTGGTCGCGCCAGACGTAGGTGCGATCGACGTCAGCGTGGTGATCACGACGTCGTCAGGGCGCGGAAGCGCAACAAAGAACGGAGCTCCCCCTGGGCCGGCCGAATCCTCGGTCGACCGATCCGTGGCGTTGCCGCCGACGCTCCCGGTGGTGGTGTCCCCGCTGGTTGAAGCTGAGCCGCCGGAGGCAAGGGGCTCGTTCGGTACGGGATTCACCACCGAACCTACAACAGGGAGCGCAGCGACCTCGGCAGCTGTCAGCGGTCGCAGGGGTCGGTCAAGGACCTGACCACCCGCTACTGCAACGGCTCCCGAAGCCACCACTCCCGATCCGACGACCGCAATGATCCAGCCGGCGGCCAGGAGGAGTCTCTGCCGCATTGCACCCATCGTGCGCTCCTGCGTCTTGCCGAGTACCCAACGAGAGGTTAAGGAATTGCTAAGGGTCGTGCTCCGTGGGACCATGCCCCAATGACGGCCGTCGTCATCATCGAAGACGAGCAGCGGATCCGGGAGCTCGTGGCGAGCGTACTGGCGGAACGCGGATACGACGTCGTGGCCGCAGCCTCCGCCATGGACGGCCTCCAGGCCGTCGTCAAGGGCTCGCCTGACCTGGTCATCCTCGACATGGGCCTCCCCGACCTCGACGGCGCCGAACTGCTCAAGATGATCCGGGCGGTCACCGAGATCCCGATCATCGTCGCCACAGCGCGCGGCGAGGAGCGCGACATCGTCCGCACGCTCGATTCCGGCGCCGACGACTATCTCGTCAAGCCGTTCTCGGTGGAGCAGCTCGAGGCGCGCGTTCGGGCCGTGCTCCGCCGTGGCCACGACGATCCCCGGGGTGCCGCGGTCACGATCGGCGATCTCCACGTCGACCCGACGGCGCGTGAGGCCCGCCTCGAGGGCGTTGTGCTCCAACTGAGCCCCAAGGAGTTCGATCTGCTCCACTACCTCGCCGAGCGACCGGGCGAGGTGGTCTCGAAGCGGCAGCTGCTCGCCGAGGTGTGGCGCCAGCCCTATGGCGGTTCGGAGAAGACCGTAGACGTGCATCTGTCGTGGCTGCGCAAGAAGCTCGGCGAGTCTGGGGCCTCGAGCCGCTACCTCCAGACCGTGCCTCGGGTCGGGGTGAAGCTGGTGGTACCGACATGAGGCGCCAGCTGGCCTTCCTCTCGCTGGCGGTCAGTTCCCTGGTCGTGGTCGCCTTCCTGGTTCCGCTCGGCTTCCTGGTGCGCAACCAGGCGGAAACCCGGGCCTTGACCAGCGGTGAGCGGTTCGCCGAGGCGATCGCGGCTTCGCTCGCCGTCGCCGGATCGGGCCCGACCGGGCCGACCCTCGATGTTGCCGAAGCGGTCGTCGAGGCTTTCGGCAGACCGGAAGGCGTCACGGTGATCTTTCCGGATGGAGCCGCAGCAGGTTCCGAAGCCGAGGTTGCCGAGAACATCGAGCTGGCCCGCGAAGGAGCCGCGTTCACCGCTCGAACCCCGGGAGGAGCCGAAATCCTGGTACCGGTCTTGACCGCAGACTCTCCCGCCGCAGAGAACACCATCGTGGTGCGCGCGTTCGTTCCTGGTGAGGAGCTGCAACGCGGCGTGGCGACGGCGTGGGCTCTCCTGTTTGCCCTCGGCGTGTTCCTGGTGCTCGTGGCCATGGCTGCTGCCGACCGATTGGGGAGCTCCATCGTGCGGCCGGTCACCGACCTGTCTGACGCTGCCCGCAAGCTCGGAGAGGGTGATCTGTCGACGCGCGTCGAACCCCAAGGACCGGAAGAGATCGCCGAGGTCGGTGAGGCCTTCAACTTCCTGGCTGGGCGTCTCGGCGAGCTCGTCGAGGCGGAGCGGGAGTCGGTGGCGGATCTGTCGCATCGGTTGCGTACCCCGCTGACGGCGCTGCGCCTGCAGGCCGAGACGTTGAGCGACCGGAGGGAGGCTGCCGCTTTGCTTGCAGACGTCGATCGGATGGAAGTCGCCGTCGATGACATGATTTCTGAGGCCCGCAGGGGACGAGCGGCCGCGGAGTCCGAGCCTGCGGCCACCGATCTCGGCGTGGTCGTGCGACACCGGGCGGCGTTCTGGCAGGTCCTCGCGGACGAGCAGGGCCGTCCGACCTCTCTGCTCGTGAGCAGCGACGATCACCCGGTCGCGATGACCGGAGCGGAGCTCGGGGCGGTCGTCGACGTACTGATCGAGAACGTGTTCGCCCACACCCCATCCGGGGTCGGTTACATCCTCAGGGTCCGGCGCAGTCGCGATGGCGGGTCGGTCCTGACGGTCGCAGACGAGGGATCCGGATTCCGCGATGTGTCGGTGGTGCGGCGCGGGGCATCGTCTCGTGGTTCGACCGGGCTCGGCCTCGATATCGTCGCTCGGGCGGCCGAGCGCACGGGCGGCGGTCTGCGGATCGGTAATGCCGCCGCCGGTGGGGCCGAAGTGGTCGTTGCCTTTGGCCCGATCCCCGCCGCCGAGCCGGAAGCGGCACAGCTCCGTGAGCCAGCCGAACACCAGCCGGCAGGCTGAGGGGCTAGGCCATCACCGCACGGTCGTTCGCCCACAGACGGAGGCGGGCGATGTCTTCGGCGCGCGCTCGCGACAGGGGCACCGTCGTCTCCAGCTCGTCTTCGAGGAGCGGCTGGTCGAGCGTGCGATCGATGGCGACACTGCGGTAGAGCCCGGACACGATGGCAGTTTCGATCTCGGCTCCGGTGAACCCTTCGCTCAGCTCGGCAAGGCGGGCGAGGTCGAATGCCTCGGGTTCCTGTCCCCGCCGGGAGAGATGGAGCCGAAGGATCGCCATGCGGGCTTCGGCGCCGGGAACATCGACGAAGAAGACCTCATCGAACCGGCCCCGCCGTGCCAGCTCAGGGGGGAGCCGGCTGACATCGTTCGCGGTCGCCACGACGAAGACCTGCCCGTCGCGATCTTGCATCCAGCGGAGGAAGGTCCCCAGCACGCGGGCACTGGCGCCACCGTCTCCCTCGCCCGAAGGGGCGAATCCCTTCTCGATCTCGTCGATCCACATCACCACGGGTGCCATGGCATCGACGGTCTCGAGGGCGCGTCGCAGCCGTTCCTCGCTCTCACCGAGGTACTTGGAGTACAGCTTCCCCGGGTCGAGCAGGACGAGGGGCCGGCCCCAAGTTCTCGCGAGCGTCTTTGCCACGAACGACTTGCCGGCACCGGGAACGCCTGTGAGCAGGATGCCGCGAGGTGGATCGAGGTGCCGCCCGTTCGGGCTGGTCATGGCCGTGCGCCGGATGGCCAGCCACTCCTTGAGGTGGTCGAGACCCCCGACGGCGTCCAACGTCCCGACGTCGGCTTCGACGAGTTCGACGATCCCGTCGGTAGCCAGCAGTTCGGCTTTTGCGGTGAGCATCCTCGGAACGTCCGAGGCGTCGACGGTCTGATCGTCCAGTGCGGTCTGCTGGAGGAGCTGCTCCGCCTGTCGCATGGGGACCCCGGCGAGCCCATCCACGACGGCCTCGAAGTCCTGAGGGCCGATGGCGATGCTGAAGCCTCGCTGGTCGAGGTCGCGCAGCGTACGGGCGACGACGTCCCGGAGTTCTGCACGGTCGGGAGGCTGCAGGCGCCACGTGTGGGCGGCGGCGTCCAGCTCGGCCGGCGTAGCGATGTCGGGACCGGTGAGGATGATGGTCCCTCGATCGATCCCCGCTGCGGTCTCCTTGAGGGCGCGAACGACGACCGGGTCTCCGAGCTGAGGGTGGGCGTCGGCGAAGACGTACACGGCGGGTTCGGACCTGGCAGAGACGAACTCGAGTGCCGCCGTGATCGAAGTCGTGCCATACATCGCCTCCAACCCGTCGCGCGCCAGTCCCCGGGTGACCGACCACAGCCAGACGTCCTGGTCGGCAGCCCTGGCGGCAGAGCGCACGATTCGCAAGAAGCGCTGTTCGTCGTCGACCGGGGCAACGAGCAGTGCGTGACGCGACTTGAGGAGGACCTCGAGGTCGGAGACGTTGTCCATGTCTCCATCATGATCGGACGATCATCGATCGCACATGACCCAATCGGGATCAGCGCTCGTCGAGGTGGACGGCCCGCTGGTCCGGGGTGAACAGCATCCGGCTCAGCCCGACGGCGACGACGGTCGTGGCGACGGCAACTGAGCCGAGGACGAGGAACATGACGACCATTTGGACGAGCACGGCGTCCAGCGGTGCGACGCCCGCGAGGATGAGGCCGGTCATCGCCCCCGGGAGAAAGACGATCCCCACGGCTTTCGTGGTTTCGATCTGGGGAATGAGCGCCGTCGAAACGGACGAGCGCAGGAAGGGGCGGAAGGCCTCGCTCCCCGTCATGCCCAGCGCCAGCGCTCCCTCCACCTGAGCTCGCTTCTCGGTGAACTCAGCGATGATCCGCTTGCCGACGAGCACCGTCGCCGTCATCGAGTTGCCGATGGTCATTCCGGCGAGCGGAACCAGCGTTCGCGGCTCGAGGGGGAACACCTGGAGTCCGAAGAGCACGCCGAACGAGACGAGTGACACGGCGGCGAACGCGACGATGCCCAGAAGGCGGGCACGCGGGATCTCCGGCGCTCGGCGCCCGACGACGTCGCCGGCGAACAGCACCATCAAGGTGACCCAGACCACAGACCACCACACCGACCTCCCGGGTTCCAGCAGGTAGGCCAGGACGATCCCGACGGCAAACAGCTGGACCACGGCCCGCAGCGCCGCCCACAGGATGTCCCGCTCCAGGCCGAGCCCGAGCCAGATCGAGAGCACCGTGGCGACGACGATGAGCACGGAGGACGCCAGGAGCCCCAGGAGCGAAACATCACCGGTCACCGGATCCACCGTACTCCGACCGGTCCCGCCGCTGGGTTCCGAGAGCGCTGCGCCCTCTGCAAGAATGGAGCGCACCTCAGGGAGGAAGCCTCGAGTGCGCGTAGTTGACCTGATGACCACGGATGTGATCGCCGTCGCCCCGGAGACCGGCCTGCGCGACGCCGCCAGGCTCATGTTCCGCAACAGGGTGAGCGGCCTGCCGGTGGTGGATCCCGCAGACCACCTGCTCGGCATCATCACCGAGGCGGATTTTCTGCGTCTCGAGGTCGACCGTGAGGAAGGCTCGCTCACCGAGCCCTACGAGAAGGTGGGCGATGTGATGACCACAGGGATCGTCACCGTCGATCCGGAGATGGCCGTTGCCGGGGCGGCCAAGATGATGTGTGTGCAGGACATCAAACGCCTGCCCGTCATCGACCGCGACGATCGGCTCGTCGGCATCATCTCCCGTGCCGACGTTGTGGCGCTCTACACCCGACCCGATGAGGTCATCGAGGACGAGATTCGGGAGGATCTCATCCGCCGGGTCCTGTTCGTCGATCCCGATGAGATGGATGTCTCCGTCCGCAACGGCGTGGTCACATTCGTGGGTGAGATCGGCACGCGCACGGAGGCGCGGCTGGTCGAGGAGCTCGCCCGGCGCCTCGACGGCGTCGTGCGGGTCGAGAGCAAGCTCTCCTGGCGCCTCGACGACACCTGAGCGTGGTGGTCGCCCCGGGAAGGATTGCCACGCCAGGCGGCCGCGAGATCGCGTTCGAACGCTGGTCGGTTGACTCCGGCACCGCCACCCTGTTCGTACACGGCACGGGCTTCTGCAAGGAGCTGTGGCGGCCGGTAGCCGCCGAGGTCCGACCGGGTGCCCCGGTGCTCGCCGGCGTGGCGATGGACCAGATGGGCCATGGGGATTCGACCGTGCTCGAGCCGCCCCATCCCTGGCGCGAGCTTGGCGCAGACACTGCAGCCGTGGCGCACGCGGTGCTCGACGCCCCGCGCATCGGGGTCGGGCACTCCTCGGGGGGAGCGGCGCTGTGCATCGCCGAATTGGCGGAGCCGGGAACGTTCGCCGGGTTGATCTTGATCGAGCCGATCGTTGTGCCGGGACCGGTGCGCCGTGCCGAGGACCTACCGATCGCGATCGGCGCTGCCAGGCGCCGGCCGAGTTTCTCCGATCGTGCAGAGGCGGCGGCGAACTTCGGTGAGCGGGAACCGTTCTCCTTGTGGAGGCCGGACGTGCTCGACCTGTACCTCGATCATGGGTTTCGCGACGAAGACGGCAGGCGCGAGCTGAAGTGCCGTCCCCAGACGGAGGCCGAGGTCTTCTTCGAGGGACTCAACCACGACACGTGGGATCGGCTCGACGAGATCACGTGCCCTGTGGTGGTGCTGGCGGGAGAAGGCTCGGAGACGCACGGCGCCGCCCTCGTTGCCGCTCTCACGGCTCGGTTTGTCGACGCTACGTCGTCGATCGTGTCTGGGGCCACCCACTCGCTCCCGATGGAGAGGCCGGACGTCGTCGCCGGGGCTGCCCAGGCCATGGCTTCCCGGATCAGCTGACGCCGATCGGTACCATCGAGCTCTCGTGACGCTCCTTCCCGAACAGCTCTTCACACGGCTCGAAGACCTCGAAGCTGGGCCCGGCTACCGGGTCGTCGAGGTCGAGACGGACCTCGACCCGCTGGCCGTCGTTCGGGCCGGGTCGCACCTGTTCGGCATGGCGGTGTTCCTGTCGACGCCATCTGGTGAGCGCATGGGTGGCCTCGGATCGGCCTGGCGAGGGAGCACGGCGGGGAGCGAGCGCTTCACCGAGATCAGCTACGCGATCGCGGACATCGGCCTCCCGGTAGGTGCCACCGTCTTCACCGGCTTCTCCTTCGCCGACTCTGGTCCGCTGGAGGAGTCCTGGGCGGGCTTCGCCGCCGTGGACGCCGTGCTGCCGGTCGTGACGATGGTGGCGAACGGATCCGTATCGACCGTGCGCGTGACGGTGGCGCCCGGGGGAGACCCTGCGGCCCTGAGCAACGTGCTCCGCTCGCTGCGCTCGCCTGCCCATCCTCCGCCTCCCGACCTCGGGGACCACATTATCGAGTCGCACCCCCATGTGGCCGATTGGCGAGCTGAGGTTGCAGAGGCCGTTGCGGCGATCCGCGCCGGGCACCTCCAGAAGGTCGTGCTTGCTCGATCGGTCCTGGTGCGATCGGCGATGGCCCCGGACGGTTTCGACCTCGTCCATCATCTGGACCACGCGTACCCGGGGTGCTTCTCGTTCGGCTGGGCTGCGGGGGGTAGCGTATTCGTCGGCTCGTCCCCGGAGCTGCTGCTCAGTGTCAGTGGCCGCGAGGTGCGGACCAATCCGCTCGCAGGCTCTGCCGCGCGGGGTGAGGGTGAGCTCGAAGACCGAGCGCTCGGCGATTCGCTCATGGCGAGCAGAAAGGATCGTGTCGAACACGCCCTGGTCGTCGATGACGTCGCTGCCAGGCTGCAGGCGCATGCGACCGACCTCACCGTGCCGGATGTGCCATCGCTGCGCAAGGTGGCGACCGTGCAGCACCTGAGCACTGACATCCGTGGCGTGCTGTTGGAAGGCTCCGGCCTGTTTGGCGTATTGGCCGATCTCCATCCCACCCCAGCGGTCGGGGGCACCCCGCGCGCCGACGCCACCGCGTTCATCGACAAGATCGAGGGAATCGACAGGGGTTGGTACGCCGGCGGGATCGGCTGGGTGCGCCCGTCAGGAGATGGGACGGTGGCGTTGGCGCTGCGCTGCGGCTTGATCAGGGGCAGCACCGCCCACCTCTACGCCGGTGCCGGCATCGTCGCCGATTCCGATCCGGATCGTGAGCTCAGCGAGACTCGGCTGAAACTGCGCCCGTTGCTCGAGCTACTCGCCGCAGGCTGACGGTCAGCGCTGGGCCAGCGCCGCACCAACGGCTGCGCGGATCCGGCGATGGACGGCGACATTCTCGGTCGGGTCGGTGTGGATTTCGAGCACCCTGGGCCCTGCTCCCGGCTCCGCGATCTCGGAACGAAGTGCCTCGCGATCTTCGATGGTGCGCGCCTCGATCCCCAGTGCCTGCGCGATCGGGACCAGGCTCCTCCCGTGGGGAGCGGCGAATACGGCCGTGAAGTCGGAAGCGGGCACCACATGCGGATCCGCCTGCGGAAGGAAGTGGAAGATCCCGCCTCCGTCATTGTTCACGACGACCACCGTGACCGGGAGTTGGTGGCGGCCGATCCACTCCAACGCACCGACGTCGTGGAGCGCGGCGACGTCTCCGGTCAGGCAATACACGCGGGTTCCTTCGAGCGCCGCCCCTGCAGCAGCGGACAGCAGGCCGTCGATCCCGTTGGCGCCGCGGTTGGCGAGCACTCGCACCGGACCGCGCGGAGTCCCGGCGAAGGTGTCCAGGTCGCGGATCGGCATCGAAGACCCGGCGTAGACAATCGAAGGCTCGACCGCAGCTCCGGCCACGGTTGCGGCGATCGATGGCTCGTTGGGGAACGTCTCATCGGCGAGTGCGGCGCGTGCCGCTTGCGCTGCTGCTTCGTCTGCGTAGATCCAGCGGTCGATCCACGCCGAGTCTTGGTGGGCGGCCCCGGCAGCGAGCGCCGCGACCGTGGCGGTGACGTCCGCCCGGTACACCGCGGTTGCGGAGTGCAGCGGGTCGCCGAGGCCGCCGTCGTCGACCCACGGCTGGGAGATCTCCGAACGCTCGATCCATTGCCACAGCGGCTTCGATGTCGGGATCGGACCCAGGCGGAGGATGACGTCCGGCGGTGTCTGCTCGAGCCACCCGGCTGCGGCGAGGAGGTCGCCTGAGGCAACGGTCGCCGGTCCCGGATAGCGGCACTGCACGTCGGCGAGGAGCGGAATCCCGGTGGCGGCCCCCAGCAGCGCCGCTGCTGCGCCGAACCCCGATCGCTGATGACCGCCTGCCACGGCAATGACGTTGCGTCCTTCCAGCTCGGCCGCGAGCTCGCCCAGTCGTTCCGGCTGCAATGTGTTGACCGCGGGAACAGACCGGGGAGCGGCTGCGGGAGGGGATGCCGCTGTGCCCAGCAGCGGCTCGCGCAGGGGTACGTTGATGTGGACGGGGCCCGCAGGCCCGTCTGCGGCCGTGGCGAATGCCGCGGCGGCGAGGTCTCCTGCGACTGCGACGGCCGAATCGTCTGGGACGCCTGGGTCGAAGAATGCCTTCACCATCGTGCCGTAGAGCTCGTGCTGATCGATCGTCTGCGGTGCCCCGGTTCCCTGGAGCTCTGGTGGCCGGTCTGCGGTCACGACGAGCAGCGGCACGCGTGCATGTCTGGCCTCGACGACGGCCGGGTAATAGTGAGTTCCTGCAGATCCCGACGTGGCGACGACCGCGGTGGGATCTCCACTCGACTTGGCAGCCCCCAGCGCAGCGAAGCCCGCGGAGCGCTCGTCGAGGACGATGGTCACGGCAAGGCGGCTCTCGCCGAGGGCTGCAAGCGACAGCGGCCCGTTGCGCGCTCCGGGGGAGACGACGACGTGCCGCACCCCCAGGTCCGCGAGGGTGGCGAACATCGTTCGTGCGAAATTCGCTGCGGCGTCCGGCCCGGTCACAGGCGGGGAGAGTACCGACGCCGGGGGAAGCGCCCAAGAGCGAGCGCCGACCCGTCGGTCGGCGCTGGTACCTCGCTCTCCTGTTCCGGCGAATTCACCGGTATGAGTAGGACGCGGGCGAATGACAACGGCCCTCGGCCCTCACTGGTTGCATCGGTCCCGATCCGGCCGACCTTGACCTGGTTCAGGGAAGGAACGCGGCGACGGCCAGCGCTCCGGCGACGGCCAGCTGCAAGCGCGCCGTGCCGACGAGCACTCCGATGAGCGGAGGGCCTTCCGTCTCCGTCGCGATCGTACGCACCAGCGGAACGGCGAGTCCGGCGAGGGGCAGGGCGAGGAACGACCAGGGAGGGAGGATCCCTGCGATCGTTGTCGCCGCGACTACGACGAACGCGGACACCACGGTGACGGCATAGAGGATCCGCGCTCGGGAACGCCCCACCACGACGGCCAGCGTCCGCTTGCCGGCGGTGCGGTCGGTGTCGAGGTCCCGCACGTTGTTCGCCTCGAGGATGGCGGCAGCCAGCAGTCCCATGACGACGCCGGCGCTCCACACGTCCGCAGGGGCCGATCGGTCATACACCCACCTGGTGCCGACGGTGGCCGCCAGGCCGAAGAAGGTGAAGACGAACGCCTCGCCCAGGCCGTGATAGCCGTACGGCCACGGCCCGCCGGTGTAGGCGAGCGCGGCCACGATGCTGGCCACGCCGATCACGGCGATCAGCCACCCCCCGAGCGCAATCAGGTAGATCCCCAGCACCGCAGCCGTGACGAAGGCTGCCGCGATGCCCCGCTTCATCTGGGAGGCCGTCAGCAACCCGCTCGCTACCGCCCTGGTGGGACCGATACGGTCGGCAGAATCCGCTCCTGATTGGGCGTCTGCGAGATCGTTGGCGAAGTTCACGCCGATCTGGATGGCGAGGGCCGCCGCCAGCGTCACGATCAAGGCATCCGGGCGGAACACATCATCCCGGAACGCGAGGGCAGAGGCGACCACCACGGGCGCGATGGCGGCAGGGAGGGTCCTCGGTCGCGCGGCGAGCAGCCATGCCTCAGCGGACACGGTGCCGGGTCCTCAGAAGTGCCACGGATACCCGGAGTAGTCCTGGTCCCGCTTCTCGAGGAAGGCGTCTCGCCCCTCCTGCGCCTCTGCGGTGCCGTAGGCGAGGCGCGTTGCCTCACCGGCAAACAACTGCTGGCCGACCAGGCCGTCGTCTGCCAGGTTGAAGGCGTACTTGAGCATGCGCTGTGCCGTCGGGCTCTTGGCGACGATGGCCGTGGCCCACTCCACCGCAGCGTCCTCGAGCTCGTCGTGGGTGACGACCTTGTTGACCATGCCCATGCGGTGGGCCTCGTCTGCAGAGTGCTCCTCGCCCACGAAGAAGATCTCGCGAGCTCGCTTCTGGCCAATCTGACGGGCCAGCAGGGCCGATCCGTATCCGCCGTCGAAGCTGGCAACATCGGCATCGGTCTGTTTGAACACCGCATGCTCACGAGAGGCGATCGTCAGATCGCATACCACGTGGAGGCTGTGTCCCCCGCCGACCGCCCAGCCGGGAACCACTGCGATCACGATCTTGGGCATGAAGCGGATCAGCCGCTGCACCTCGAGGATGTGGAGTCGTCCCAGCCCGGCACCTGAGTCGTCCTCCTCGGCGTACTGGTAGCCGTCCGCTCCTCGAATGCGCTGGTCGCCCCCGGAGCAGAACGCCCAGCCGCCGTCCTTGGGCGACGGCCCGTTGCCGGTGAGGAGGACGCAGCCGACATCGGGTGACATCCTGGCATGGTCCAACGCCTGGTAGAGCTCGTCGACGGTGTGCGGGCGAAACGCGTTGCGGACCTCTGGACGATCAAAGGCGACGCGGACGATTCCGGCATCGTTGGCTCGGTGGTAGGTGATGTCGGTGAAGGCGCGGTCTGGCACTTCGTGCCAGACCGACGGGTCGAAGATGGTGGAGACCATGATCGGTGCGGCTCCTCGTTCGGGCCGGGATACTGTAGTGAGCGCCGATGACCGTCTTCGATCCTGCCTCCCGGCTCGATGCGCTTGCAGCCGAGGCCCCCACGCGGACCGCCGTGCGGGCTCCTGGTGTGGAATGGAGCTACGGTGACCTTGCGGCCCGCGTCTCTACGGAGGCTGCGGTATTGCGCAGGAGCGGGGCAGCGGCAGGCACCATCGTCGAACTGGTCGTACCGGGCACACCGGACTCCGTCGCCAGGATCCTCGCGGTGCATGCCGTCGGTGCCACGCTCCATCCGCTCCCGCAAGGACGAGAACCTCACCTCGGCACTGCCGGTCGGCAGGCGTTCGTCGTCATCGACACGTCGGGCACGAGTGCCGCTCCCCGGTCCGTCGCGCTCACAGCCGCCAACATCGGCTCTGCCGTGGCGGGGTCACAAGAGCGCCTGCACAACACTGCGCACGACTGCTGGCTGGCGTGTCTCCCCCTGCATCACATCGGTGGCCTGTCGATCGTCTACCGCACGCTGGCATCCGGCGGAACGTTGCTCGTGGTTCCCGGATTCGCCCCCGATGTGGTCGCAGAGGCCCTCAGCGGATCTGCTTCGTTCGTGAGTCTCGTTCCAACGATGCTGATCCGGCTCCTCCGCTTCGGCGGGCGATTCTCCGGGGTGCGGGCGGCGCTCGTCGGAGGTGCCTCTGCCGGGTCTGCCTTGGTCGGCGAGGCCGGAGATGCTGGCCTCCCCGTCCTCCAGACCTACGGGCTGACCGAGGCGGCTTCGCAGGTCGCGACGGTCGCTCCAGGCGAAATCGAGCAATCGCGGGGAACGGTCGGTCGGCCGCTGACCGGCATGGCCCTCTCGTTCGATGGTGCAGGACAGATCCACGTCTCCGGTCCCGCCGTCTTTTCGGGGTACGTAGACGCCCCTCCCCGGTCGTACGCGCACCCCACAGGGGACCTGGGAAGCATGGATGAGGTTGGGAGGCTGATCGTCACGGGCAGAGCCGACCGGGTGATCATCACCGGCGGAGAGAACGTCTCGCCCGAATGGATCGAAACGGTGCTCTCAGCTCATCCCGCGGTGCGCGCTGCTGCCGTCTTTGGGAAGCCGGACGCGGAGTGGGGTGAAGCCGTCGTCGCCGTCGTGGAGTGCTCGGACGTCACCGAGGCCGAGCTGCGCTCGTGGGTGGGCGTACGCGTTGCGCGTCACGAGGTCCCCAAGGTGGTCGTCGTGACCGATGTGCTTCCCCGATTGGCGTCCGGCAAGGTCGATCGCGTAGCTGCTCGTGCTGCCGCCGACTGAGGAGCTACGCCGTGAGCGCCCTTCCTGAGGCTTCCCAGGAGCCGCCGATCCGGTCGGTGAAGGCCCGCGGTCGCTCGGCATAGAGGGCGGCACCCATGCGGAAGGCGTCCTGTTGCCTGGCGGTACGGGCGGCGAACGCCAGAGCGACCAGCAGCCACCGTTCCCGTTCGTCGCGACAAGCCTGTGGCTCGGCGGCGACCGCGCTGGCCAGCATGGACAGGTCGTGATCAATGCCGAGCGTCTCGCCCAGGCGATCGAGCGTTGCCGCCTCGGCCCCGATCAGGGGACGGTTGAGGTCGCTGAGCGCTTCCATCTGGTAGCGCAGGTACTTGACCCGCTTGCGCCACTCGTGCAGATGGGGTGTCGCCCTGGAGTGTGCGGCCCGCCGGAAGCCGTGCATGCCCCTGCGGTACACCCGGCGGATGCCTGGCTCGATCGCCGAGAACGCTTCCGGCGCTCGCCAGCCGGCGTACATCCCGATCCGCAGCCGGGCCGTCCCGAGTGCAGTGATGCACTCGGAGATGATCTGGCGATCGAGCAGGAGCACGGCCGTGCGGTGTCGCTCCGCGAGGAACGCGACGGTGTCGGCAAACGGATCCGGTGCCAGGAGCTCCCGATGCTCTGCGATGAGATCGTCGAGCGTGGCGCACAGCACGGCGGCGTCGCGGGCTGCCCCCAGCCGGCGGCCGCTGTCACGCAAGACGACGTTGATCTCCCGGTAGGGGGTGCGACCGGTCCCGTCTCGCACGAGCCGGATGATTGCCCGTGCTCGCTTGAGCTTCTTGCGTGCGGCGTGGACGGCGGCATCCACGTCTCCGGCGGTGCGGAGGTCGGCGATGGCACCAGCGGTCAGGGACACGGCGATGCGGCGCACGGCCGGGTCCAGCGGTTCGTCGGCGCCGATCACCGGACCCGGCCGGGTAATGGCATATCTGACCAGTCCCGCCGTGCCCACGGTCCCAGCGTAGAGGCGCCAGGCGAACGAGGAGTGGGCCGGGAAGAGAGGGTCAGCTCGGCCCTGCGCCGCAGGGGGCCTCTGGGGTCAGGCAGGGGCGCGAGGTGAGCGTGATGGGCAGGGGAAGGTGCATCGGGCCTTCGGGAGCAAAGGCTCCTTCGGCGCCACCGCTGCGGTCGACGAACCGGAACCGGAGCCAGTCGCCGGAGCGCACCGGTCCGAAGTCGGCCAGCGGCAGCTCGAGGACCTGGGACCGGCCGTCGAAGCCGACCACGACGTGCCCTTCGGGCCCGAGGGCCACTCCGGTGGTGGCTGCGGTTGCCAGTGGCGTCGGGCCCACAGGGGCCAGCGGGTCGCTGCCGCGCCAGGACACCACGTGACTGGCGGCGAACCCGAGTTCGTGGCCGAGCAAGGAGCGTCGTTCCTTCGCAGATGCATTGGGCACTTCGACGTAGAGGTCCCACCCTGCTGCGTCATCGCCGAGTAGGTCGCGTCGGTAGTCGATCCGGGCGTAGAGATGGTGGTCATCCAGTGTGAACGCGATCGTCTCGATGAGCTCGTGACCGGAGACGGTGAATGAGGCGGCCGATTCCCACTCGGAGAACTCGATCGTGTGGTCGACATCGATGGATTGCGGTGCAGCGAGCGCCCGATCGGGCGCGACCGGTGGCAGCGCCAGCCGCACCGCCTCTGGCGGAGTGATCGGTTGCGTGGGCACCGTGGTGGAAAGCAGCACGGGTGGGGGGCCGGAGGGCCGCGGCCGCGGTTGGCTGGTTGCGCTGCAGGAGGCTGCCAGAACCACAGCTGCGACCGCACCTGCGGCGAGTCGCATCATGACCCGGTGGGGTGTAGTGGTGTCCGCGGGCTACCGATCGCCGTTGGTGTCGAGGTCGCCGTTGGTGTCGAGGTCGCCGTTGGTGTCGAGGTCGCCGTCGGTGGCGAGCCCGAGGCGCCCCAGGAAGGCGTCCGCAGACGGGTCGCGGTCCAGGAAGGCCCGCAGGTGCTCGATCGCATCGCGACTGGACCCGCGGGCGAGAACCTCACGTCGGTACCGGGCGCCGACGCCGGGGTCCAGCGCTCCATGATCGGCAAATACCGAGAACATGTCATCGCCGTAGACCTTGGACCACAGGTACCCGTAGTACCCGGCGTCGTAGCCGCCCATCAGGTGACCGAACGACGCTCCGAATTGGGTATCGGGGTGCACTGGCAGCAGGGTGATCGGGAACGTGCGCACGTACGCCTCGTCGACGTCGACACCTTCCGCGGTCCCGTGGAGGGCGAGGTCGTAGCGGCCGAAGAACACTTGGCGCAGGGTCTTCAGCGCCACGTTCTGGTCACGGGCGGCGACCAACTTGTCGACCAGGTCTTCGGGGATCGGTTCTCCGGTCTCGTAGTGGGTCGCAAAGCGCTGCAGCACCTCCGGCTCCCACATCCAGTTCTCCAGGATCTGTGACGGGGCCTCGACAAAGTCCCACTCGGTGTTGTAGCCGGCGAAGCGGTGCAGGTCGACCTCGGTGAGGCAGTAGTGGAGCACGTGGCCGAACTCGTGCCACAGCGTCAGCGCTTCGCTGTGCTTCAGCAGTGACGGGGTCTCGCCGCTGGGCTTCGTGAAATTGGCGACGATGGCCGCGACCGGCTTGCGGTACCCGCCTTCGGTCGCCATGCCGTTGATGATGGAGAAGCACGCGGCGTGACCGAACTTGCCCTCCCGGGGGAACAGGTCCGCATAGAAGTATGCGATCGGTTCCTCGCTGCCGGCGTTCCGGATCTCGTAGAGCTCGACGTCGTCGTGCCATGCCCTGGTGTCTTCGACCCTGCGGTAGCTCAGGCCGAGGACCTCCCCGGTGATCGCGAACATCCCTTCGATGGTCTGGTCGAGCGAGAAGTACTCGGCGACGAGATTCTGATCGACGCCGTACTCGCGCTTGCGCTGCTGGGTGTCGTAGTACCCCCAGTCCCATGCCTGCATCTGCTCGCCGGACTCGTCCTCATCCATCAGCCGCTGCAGCGAGGCAAGGTCGCCGGTCGCCAGTTCGGTCAGGCCGGGCTCGACCGACGCATAGAAGTCTTCGACCGATTTGGGATCGGCCATCTTGACCTCCATGGCGTACTCCGCCCAGGTCTGGGCTCCGAGCAGGTGCGCCGTTTCCAGGCGAATCTCCACTGCCTCTTGGAGCAGGGGCGTGTTGGGCTCTGCAGCCCTGTTGTAGAACTTGTGCTGGAGCCGGCGCCTGATGTCCCTGCGGGTTCCGTCCTCCATGAACGGGATGTACTCCGGGTAGTCCATCGAGACGCGGTACGTGTCCGCAGCAGCGCCCGGTGAGAGTCTCGAGATGTAGGCGTCGTCGAGGCCGTCGAGGTCCTCGCGCGTGAGGTCCAGAGCGTCCTGCCACTCGTCGAGGTTGCGGTTGAACGCGACCTGAAGCTCGATCAGCCGGTCCTTGAGCTCCTGCAGCCTGGCCTGGGCATCTGGTTGTAGGTCGTGACCTGCCCGACGGAAGTCGCGCAGCCAGAAGTCGAGGTTGCGGTGGCGGGTGCCGGCGAGGGCCCCAGCGTCGTCCGTGCCCGCATATGCCTTGACGGCCTCGTAGAGGTCCGTGCGGAAGACGACGTCAGAGCTCCACTTCTGCAAGCGCTCCTCGGAGGCGACGGCCGCGGCGCGCACTGCGGCGTCGGGATGGACCCGAGCCATGAAGGGCCCGACGCCGTCGGCGTCCGACTGCAAGACGCCCGCCTCGTCGAGTGGCGCCAGCGTGTTGGCATAGGTGCGTTCTCCCGCCACATCGACGGCTGCCTGTACGAGACGATCGGCGGCGGTGATTGCGTCGTCAACTGCCGTGGTGACGGAGTCGGCGGTGACCGCTGTGTAGTCGTTCAGCATGGCGGGCAGCGTAGTGAGGCCGTGGCGGTGACGACCTGCAGTGTCAGCCGCCCGCGAAGGCGAGCTTGGCGACGACCGGCCGGTTGGCGCTGCCGATCTTTGGTCCCACATCTCGGGCAACGACCGTCATCTCCCTGGTCATCAGGACGTGGTCGACGGGGATCGAGAGGTAGTCGCCGAGCAGGGTGAGATCGGATCCTGGCCAGGTTCCCTCGTAGCCGAAGCCGTCTTCGGAGTTGACGAGGGAGGCGGCGTCTGCCAACGAACCGAACGCGCTCGTCCACCGGGTGACTCCAAGATCACCGACGACGATGGCGGGATTGGGCGCCGCGGCCACCAGGGCAGCCAGCTCGGTGAACAGCTCATCGCGCACGTCGGCCTTCTGCTTCGTGGTGGCTGTGTCCGGGTGGGCACCGAAGAGGGACACCGCCCGGCCGTCGACCGTTGTCGTGACTTCGATGACGTGTTGATTGAACGCCCCGACGGGGATCACCGTCGCCGTCGCCGGTTGCGAGGCCAGCACCGTCGTGCCGTGCCCTCCGGTCGTGATCGGTTCAGCGATGATGTCCATCTGGATCCCGGACGCCGCGATGGCCTCCACCCACGCTGCAGTCGTTTCCTGGAGGAAGACGATGTCGGCGTCGAGGCTGCCGATCCAGTCGATCATCTCATCCCGCCCGGCGACCTCGGTGGCGGCGTTGTACGAGACCACGTCGAGTCGTCCCTCGGGAGCGGCGGTCGCCTGGCTCCCGAAGAACACCGGGAGGACCAGGAAGAGGTTGACGAGCCCTGCGACCAGGAAGAGGATCGCGGCGCCTCTGCCGACCGTCACCCAGTACAGCACCGCAACGACCACGAGCACGACGCCGAGTTGAAGCCGCCAGTTCGCGGCCAGGTCGAAGGCCCACCAGATCCCGCCGAAGAAGCCGAGGACGGTGGCGAGCGTGGCCAGAAAACCGACCGTCAGCAGGATCATGCCCAGCAGGGTCTTGCCGCTGGTCGCGATGCCCGAAGTCCTGGTAGCAACCATCAGCGCGTCGGTCGGAGAGCCATCAAGACTCGAGAGCGTAGAAGAAGCCGTCGCGCGAACCAACGAAGATCTGCCCGTTCCACACCGCAGGAGTGGATTCGATGCAACCCTCGCCGACCGTGGCCTCCCACTGTTGGATGGGGTTCCGAGGATTCGTGAGGTCGTAGACGCGTAGGGCGTGCTCCGCCGTGAGACAGTTCGTGGCAATCAGCAGCTTGTCATCGACGATGACCGGCGACGACCACGCGTTGCCGCCGACGAAGTCGTCCCACACCGCATCTCCCGTGGTGGTGTCGTACGCGATGAGGTCTCCGGCGTCGGTGGCGACGAAGAGCAGCCCGTCCGGATGGAGCGCAGGAGTCGCCCACGCCCCGGCGTCCTGGCCTCGGGCCGCGGGGATCTCATGCTTCCACACGATGGCATCGTCTTCGGCTTGTGCAGTGTCGAGCTTGAGGAGATGCCCGACCTCGCGGATCCGGCGGGCCGCGGTGTTGTTGCTCTTGGCGTGGTCGGCATGGGCAACGACGTAGACGAAGCCTTCGTCATCGACGCTGATCGTCGCATCGATGTCATCCCCGACCCAGAAGTCGAAGAACACCTCGCCGTTCCCCGTCTCGATGTCCGTGAGGTCGATGCCAACGACCCTGCCGCCCGACGTCGCGAAGTACGCCGACTGCTCGAAGACCGCCGTCGAGTTCTCGATGCTGTGCTGGCGACCGAGCAGATCGTACAACTCGTCGGTCCACGCCGGAACCGAGTACACGACCTGGGGGTCGACGGTCACGAGGCCGTCCGTGCCCATTGCCCGGTTCAGCTTGACGGCGTACCACCACGAGTTCTCCCCGCCGATGTACAGCATGTCGTCGACGACCACTGCGTTCGAGTCCCAATCGTCGTTCCAGATCCCTGCGACGTCCCTGGCGTGGAGCGACCAGACCTCTCGTGGCTGATCGTCGTCGAAGGCGATGATCCGCCACCGGGGATCCCGCGAGCCGGCATAGAGCAGCGGGTAGCCATCTGGGTCCAGTGTGAGGCTTCCCTTGACGATGTCACCCATGTCGAAATCGGGTCTGCTCCGCTCACCGGTGGCGGCATCGACGAAGTGGATCTGCTTGTCGTAGGCCCCGAAGATGACCTCGGTGGTTCCATCCGGGCGGTCCCACACAACCGGCTGTCCGGTCCAGCCGGTTCCGGTCCACCACCGGTTCTCCCTGCCGACGGGTGACAGTGCCGCCATCGCCGAGTCGGGGAACCGCCACGCCACCTCCGGGGGAGTGTCCGGGATCGGTCCCGTGCCGAACCAGGTGCGGCTCGGATTGCCGCGGAACATCGTCAAGCCGGCAACCTCTCCCCACGGTTGGTACACGGTGTCTGCCGACACGACGCCACGGGGACGCCCTGGCACGGTCGTCGTCGTTGGGGACGGTGGTGTGGTCGCAGCGGTGCCGTCTGTGACCGTGGTCGAGGGGGCGGTGCTCGTCGTCTCCGGCGCGATGGTGCCGGTCGGGTCGCTCGGTCCGGTGAGCGCCAGGTTGTCCGTCCCGGCCACGCACGCGGAGGCGAGCAGCGACAGCGCGGCAACGAGCAGGAACGGGCGCATGCGCCTCGAGTGTAGGAAGGGGCCGTCTTAGTCGGAGTTCATTGGGATCTCTAGGCTCGCCGTATGCTCGACCGATTCTTGAGGGGCCCGTTCGCAGCGCTCCGCCCTTCGGTCGAGCGGATCCGGCGCGCCGACCCCTTCCTGATGGCAGCGGCGATCGCCTACAACGGGTTTCTCGCCATCGTCCCGCTCATCATCGCCATGGTTACCGCGTTGTCGTTCTTCGGGAACACCGCAGAACGCCTTGAAGGGGCTCGAGAGGCGCTGCTCGAACTCCTCCCCGAGGACATTGCAGACTTGGTCATCGACCTGATCGACGAAACCTCGACATCGCTCGGGGACTCCCAGGCGATGGTCATCGTGATCGCCTTGCTCGTTGCCCTGTACGCCGGGTCGAGAGCGATCTACGCCATCGTCAAGTCCCTGCGGCTGATGGAGGGGGAGCTCGACGAGCGGGGGTGGGCGGTCGTACGCGGCCTCGGGGTCGTGTTCACCATTCTCGCCGGCATCGCCCTGATCGCAGGGCAACTCGTGATGTTCCTGAGCGAGGCCGTGGCCGCGGGGTTCGAACGGTTCCTCGGTGTCGGCGTGGTCGAAGAACTCGTGCAGGGTCTCGGCTTCCCGCTCGTGATGCTGTGGACCACTGCCGTACTGGGCATGATCTACCGCTTTGGGCCGCCGAAGCCGGCTCCGCGACCGTGGTGGTCAGCACTCGTCGCAGCCGTGCTGTCTGCGATCTCTTCGACGCTCTTCGGCCTGCTACTGCCGTACTTCGGCGGCACGACCATCGGACTCCTGGGTGCGGTTGGTGTTGCCCTGATCTGGTTGTACATGCTGGGTTTCATCGTCATCACGGTTCCGGACCTCGTCGATGGGACCATGATCGTCGCCCGCGGTTGGTTGCACCGACGGCGGTAGCCTGCCCTCGGTGACCGAAACCCCCGCCAAGATCGGGCTGCGCAGCCCCGAAGTACGCACCGGGTTCGGCCTTCTCGGCAGGACGGTCGTCCGCTACAAGAAGATCTCGGCGATCTCGATCGTTGGGGCGCTGCTGTGGATGGCGCTCGTTGTGGCGATCCCGTTCATGATCGGGCTCATCATCGATCGCTCGATCGAACCAGGGGTCGAGGACTTGCTGGTGCCGCTGGTGGCGGGCCTCGTCGTGCTCGGAGCGCTCCAAGCGGGGGCGATCGGCCTCAGGCGGTATTTCGGGTTCAAGCTGTCGTACCGCGCAGAAGCCGACATCAGGAACCGGATGTTCGAGCACATCCAGCGCCTGGCGTTCACGTTCCACGACCAGACATCCACAGGGCAGCTCATGGCCAGGGCATCCTCCGACCTCTCCCAGGTGCGGCTGATCCTCGCGATGCTGCCGATCACGATCGCCAACCTCGCGATGTTCGTGCTGGTGATCACGGTCCTGGTGGTCATCGACCCGGTTCTGGGTCTGGTCGCATCGCTGACCGTGCCCGCCTTGCTGCTCACTGCTGCTCGGTACGCCGGAACGGTCGTGGGGCTCTCGTTCTCGGTCCAGCAGCGCCTCGGCGACCTCAGCCAGGTCGTCGAGGAGGCCGTCGGCGGCATCGAGGTGGTGAAGGCCTACGGCCAGGAAGCCCAGGAACAGGAGAAGCTCGACGGCGCCGCCAGGGCGATCTACGGAGACACCATCCAGCTGGCAAGGCAGCGCGCCGTGTTCTCCCCGTTGTTCGAGCTGATCCCGTCGGCGGGAACCGTTGCGGTACTTTGGATCGGCGGCATTCGAGTCGTCGACGGAGCCATCACACCAGGCGACTTCGTCGCCTTCCTGCAGTACCTGGCGGTCCTCGTCTTCCCGCTCCTGATCACAGGGTGGTTCTTTGCCAATCTCCCGCGAGCCGCCGCAGCCGCAGCCAGGGTCGACGAATTGCTCGTGATGGCCCCGGAGATCGCCAGCCCCAAGCGTCCCGTCGCCCTGCCGGTCGGGGCTGGCGAAGTGCGGTTCGAGAATGTTCGGTTCTCGTACGAAGACGGGCCGGCGGTGCTCGAAGGCGTCGATCTCACCATTCCGGGAGGCTCTTCGGTGGCGTTGGTCGGCACGACGGGATCCGGCAAGACCACCATGGCGCACCTCATTCCGCGCTTCTACGACACCACAGACGGCGTCGTGTTGCTCGACGGGGTGGATATCGCCGACCTCGATCTCGATGATCTGCGATCCGAAGTCGCCGTCGTGTTCCAAGAGACGTTCCTCTTCTCCACCTCGGTCGCAGACAACGTCAGGGTCGGCGACCCGATGGCGAGCGACACCAGGGTGAAGGCGGCTGCCCGTCTGGCGCAGGCCCACGGGTTCATCTGTGATCTGCCTGACGGGTACGAGACGGTGGTCGGCGAACGCGGGGCAACGCTGTCGGGAGGCCAGCGCCAGCGCGTGGCGCTCGCCAGGGGGGTCATTCGCGATCCGCGCGTGCTCATCCTGGACGACGCCACCTCCTCGGTCGATGCCGTCGTCGAAGCCGAGATCCAAGAAGCGCTCCGCCGCGTCATGGAAGGGCGGACGACGATCGTCATCGCCCACAGGACGTCGACCCTGGCGCTGGTGGATCTCGTGGTGTTCCTCGAGCACGGGAAGATCGCAGCCGTCGGGACCCATGGCGAGTTGCTCGCCGAGGTCCCCCGCTACGGCGAGGTGCTCGCCAGCGACGAGGAGCCGGGGGTGTTCGCATGAGGTTCTCTCAGCACGGCGGCGACTTCGAGATCGAGGACAAAGGAGCGCTCCTTGGCCGCGCCGTGCGCATGGGCAGGAGCCTGGCGCTCCCCGCAGCAGGGGCGCTCGGCGCGACGGTGCTGGCCACGGCGACGCGGCTGCTGGGTCCGCTGGCGGTCCGGGCGGGTATCGACCAGGGCATCGCCGCAGGGGACAAGGCCGTCATCACGAGGGCGGCATTGGTGTTCCTGGTTCTGCTGGCGCTTCAGTACGTGTTCTCCGGGATCTCGCGGTACTCGGTCGCCTGGGTCGGTGAGCGGTTCCTCCTGATGCTGCGCTCCCGGGTCTTTGCCCACCTGATGCGCCTCGACATGGGGTTCTTCTCCCGGTCGAAGACCGGCGTGTTGGTCAGCCGCATGACCTCGGACATCGAAGCTCTCCAGGAGTTCGTGTCCGAGGCGGCGGTCATGGCATTGACCAACTTTCTGACCGTCCTCGGTGTGGCGCTGGCGATGATCCTTGTCGATGGCCGGCTGGCGCTGATCGTGTTTGCGATCATGCTGGCCCTCATCGCCATCTCTGTCGTCTTCCAGCGCCAAGCTGGCAAGGCGTATTCGCAGGTGCGGGAGCGGATCGGCTCGGTCCTCGGTGCCCTCCAGGAAGGCATCTCGGGTGTTCGGGTAGTGCAGGCGTTCACCCACGAGCGCAGCCAGGCTGGCGAATTCGGACGCGTGAACGAGTCCTACTACGAGGCGAACATGGCCGCAGCGCGCGCCATCACGTGGTACTTCCCTGCAGTCGCCTTCATCCGCACTCTGGCCACCGCAGCCATCCTCCTCTTCGGCGGTCTCCAAGTGATGAACGGGTCGATGACGTTCGGAACCCTGGTGGTGTTCCTGCTCTACCTGAACTGGTTCTTCGAGCCGATCATCAACCTGGCCAACGTCTACAACTTGCTGCAAGCGGCCCTGGCCGCACTGGCGAAGCTCTTCTCGCTCCTCGACGAGGAGCCGAAGATCCGGGAACGCCCCGGCGCCTACGACCTGCCGCAGCCGGTTGCCGGGACGATCTCGTTCGATGACGTCGCGTTCGAGTACGTGGAAGGTCATCCGATCATCCGCGGGGTGAGTTTCGAGATCCCGCCTGGGCAGCGTCTCGCCGTCGTCGGTGAGACCGGAGCAGGCAAGTCGACCATCGCCAAGCTGGCGATGCGGTTCTACGACCCAGCAGACGGTGCGGTGCGGCTCGACGGCAGCGACCTGCGCGACCTGACGACGGCCAGCCGCAAGCGGGCCATCGCCCTGATCCCCCAGGACGGGTTTGTCTTCAACGGCACGCTGCGGGAGAACCTCAAGTACGCCCATCCCGAAGCAGGCGACGAGGCGGTGTGGAACGTGCTGCGGGCGATGGGAGTCGACGAGTGGGTGCGTTCACTCCCAGACGGACTCGACACCGAGGTGCGCGAGCGGGGGAGTCGGTTCTCCGCCGGCGAACGTCAGCTCGTAGCGCTGGCTCGGGCCTTCCTGTCGGATCCCGACGTCATCGTGCTCGACGAGGCAACATCAAACCTCGACCCGGAGACCGAAGTTCAGGTCGAGGGTGCGCTGCGGGTCCTCCTGGCGGACCGCACGTCGATCGTGATCGCCCACCGATTGCGGTCGGCGCAGCGCGCAGACCGGGTGGTGATGGTGGACGACGGCCGGATCATCGGCGATGGATCCCACGACGAGCTCCTGGAGTCGACCGCCAGGTATCGGGAGTTGGTGTCCGTGTGGGAGCGCGGCCTGGCCTGATCAGCCGGCGTCGCGTCTCGTGATCTGTCCAGGGATGTCCTTCCTGCTGGGAAGCCACGTACGCCCGCCGACGGTCCGGATCTTGACCCTGGCGTCGACGACGCGCACCCCGCGACCCGCCTCCAACACCATCACGGGATTCAGGTCCAATTCCTCGATCTCGGGGAACCGCTCGATGAGGGCGTCGATGCGGAACATCACATCCTTGAGCGCGACGATGTCGGCCGGTGGGGACCCTCGGTAGCCCTCGAGGAGCCGGGCGGAGCGCACCTCACCGATCATCTCGTCGACGTCGACCGTCGTCAGGGGGTGGATGCGAAAGGCGACATCGCGCAACAGTTCGACGTAGACGCCTCCGAGCCCGAATCCGATCAGGGGGCCGAACGTGGCGTCCTCGGTCATTCCGATGATCACCTCGTGGCCGCTGACGTACTCCTGGACGAGCACCCCGTCTGCGTCCTCGGCGATCGCCATCAACTCGGTGAATGTGGAACGGACCTCGGCAGGGCCCTCGACGTTGAGCACCACTCCGCCGACGTCTGACTTGTGGACCACGGATGGAGCAATGAGCTTCATCACCACGGGGCCGCCCATGGCTGCTGCGGCTTCGACCGCCTCGTCTGCAGTCGTCACGGTCCGGTGGTCCACCGTGGGGATCCCACACGCGGCGAGGACCGTCTCGATCTCGTCTGGCATGAGCCACGATCCGGCCTCTGCAGTGGCGCGCTGCGCAGCAGCCGCGATCGCCGACTCTGCAGCCGCGCCGTCGAGTTCGGCGATCGCCGCCTGCGTCCCCTCGGGCTTGGCTCGCCACTCTCCGTAGGAAACCGCGGCCGCCAGCGCTCGTGCTGCCGATTCGGGGTACGGGTACGACGGGATGCGTCCGGAAGCATCGCTCAGCTCTCCGGGGCCACCCGCGGTCTGCATGAACACCGTCAGCAGCGTCGTGTCTCCCACGTTGACTCCGGAGCGCTTGATGGCCTCGGCCACGTCGCCGCTGCCTCCCGGTGAAGCGGGGATGTAGATGACGATCACCGCGTCCAGTTCGTCGCTGTCGAGCAGCACGTCGAGGCACGCCTCGTAGTTCTCAGGTCCTGCCGAGGCGATCATGTCGACGGGATTGGTCGTCGATGCTTCTGCGGGGAGGATCTCGTGGAGGCGGTCCTGGAGGGTCGGAGACAGCTGAGGGAGGACGATGCCGCGCGCCTCGAGGGCGTCCGCACACAGAATCCCCGGTCCGCCGGCGTTGGTCAGGATGGCGACCCGCCTCCCGGCCGGCACCGGTTGTGACGCCAGCAGGGAGGCCACGTCGAACATCTCGTCGAGGGTGTCTGTGCGAATGACTCCGGTTTGCTGGAACAGGGCGTCAACGGCGACCTCGACGTTGGCCAACGACCCCGTGTGGCTGGCGGCGGCGCGTGCTCCCGCAGCAGATCGCCCCGATTTCAAGGCGATGATCGGCTTGGTCCGTCCGACGCGGCGGGCGATTCGTCCGAAGCGGCGCGGGTTCCCGAACGACTCGAGGTAGAGGAGGATGACCTCGGTCGTTGGATCCTCCTCCCAGTACAGCAGGAGGTCGTTGCCGGATACATCCGCCTTGTTGCCCACCGAGACGAACGAGGAGATCCCAATGTTAATCTCCTTCGCCAGGCTCAGGATGGCCAGGCCGAGCGCGCCGCTCTGTGAAGACATCGCCACGTTGCCGTGCGGAGGGAAGACCGGGCCGAACTGGCCGTTCAACCTGACGTTGGGCTCGGTGTTCAAGAAGCCCATGCAGTTCGGGCCGACCATCCGCATGCCTCCCGAACGCACGGTCTCGACGAGCCGTCGTTCCAGGGCGACCCCGGCAGGGCCCGTCTCCGCAAAGCCGGCCGAGATCACCACCACCGACTTGACGCCCTTCTCGACGCAGTCTGCGGCAACGGGGACGACTGCCGGTGCCGGCACCGCGATGAACACGGTGTCGATGTCGTCCGGCACGTCGAGCACGCTGGGGTAGGCGCGGACGGAGCGCACGACGCCGGCGCTCGGGTTGACGGGGTACACCGGTCCGTTGAACCCGCTGTTGATCAGGTTGTGGAACAGACGGCCCCCGATCGAGGCCTCGTCGCGGCTGGCTCCGACGACCGCAACCGCTCGCGGCTTGAACAGCGGGGTGAGGGAGGTGGCGATCGCCCACTTCTCACGGACGTCTGCCGCTGTACGGGCCTCGGCCGAGTACGCCGTCGGCAATTCGAGCTCGAACGTTCCCCCGTCCGCCAACTCCCTGGTCACGCCGTATCCGGAACTGGCGAACACGTTGAGCATTTTGCGGTTGTCGGCCAGGACGTATGCCCGGAAGGCGGTGATGTCGTTCATCCTGGCGTACATGGCCAGCTGCTGGATCAGCAGCGTGCCGATACCGCGGCCCTGGAAGGCATCCTCGACGAGGAACGCCACCTCGGCAGCCCGCCCTGGTTCGTCGGTGTCGTCATCGAGCACGTCGTAGCGGCCAACGCCGATGATCTCGTCATCGGCGACGACCACGAAAGCCATCCGGTCCTCGTAGTCGACGTTCGTGAAGTGCTCGATCTCCTCAGGGGTCAACTCGGTGCGGTACCGGAAGAAGCGGAAGTAGTTGCTCTCGGCGCTCGTTCGACGGACGAACCGGTCTTCTGCCTCCGCGTCGTCTGGTCTGATCGGTCGCATCCGCACGACAGACCCGTCCTTGAGGACGACGTCGAAATCGAATTCTCTGGGGTATTCGGCCATGGCGTGATTGTCGCAGGAAGCGGAAGCGCCGGATTCGGCTCGGAGCGCATCCGCCGGTTGCCTACGATCGCCCGGTGGATGCGAAGCCGATCATCAAGCGGTTGGTGCTCCCCGATCTCCGCCTGATCGGTGAAATCGACCGGTCTGAGCACATGGACGTGGAGTACCGAGTCGTCGCCGGCGAGCTGGTCGCGCTGCAAGCAGACCTGGAGGTCCCGTCCTGGAGGAGCGAAGGCACGGGTGAGCACTCGGTGGCAGGAGTCATCGAGTTCTGGACGCCAGTCGTCGCGGGTGGAGCGGTTCTTCTCGGAGCATTCGAGCGGGACCAGGTCCTCGGCCTGGTCATCGTTGATCTGGCTTTGGGGCCCGGCCTGGCGTGGCTTGCCTTCCTCTATGTGTCGCGGAGTCATCGCCGCCGCGGCCTGGCTGGGGCACTGTGGGGCGCAGCTGAGCGCATCGCCCTCGATGCCGGTGCCCACTCCCTGTATGTCTCCGCGGTGCCCAGTGGTTCGGCGGTCGGGTTCTATCTGAGCCGCGGCTGCGAGCTGGCCGAGTCGCCGCATCCCGGCCTCTTCGCCAAGGAGCCAGACGACATCCACCTCGTGTGCCGGCTCGACCGGGAGCCGATGTGAGCTGGGGCTATGGTGCTGGGCCGTGACCGTACCCCCCGAGGCACCGGCGCAGAGATCGGCAGAGGGCTGGGTTGTCCTGGCTGTGCTGTCGGCTGCAATGTTCGTCTATGTGATCGACACCACGCTCATGAACGTGTCGATTTCGGCTCTGGTCGAGGACCTGAACACGACGGTCGGCGCCGTGCAGGCCGCCATCACGCTGTACACGCTGACGATGGCCGCCTTCATGCTCACCGGGGGAAAGCTGGGAGACATCTGGGGGTCAAAACGCGCCTTCCGCATCGGCCTGATCATCTACGCCATCGGGACCTCGATCACTGCGGTTGCTCCCAGCATCTGGTTCGTGATGCTCGGCTGGTCGATCCTCGAGGGCCTCGGCTCTGCCCTGATCGTTCCTGCGATCAACACCCTGGTCCGTGCCAACTATCGGGGTCCGAAACGTGCCTCTGCATACGGTGTGCTGTTCGGAGTCGCCGCGGCTGGGGCGGCGTTCGGACCGCTCATCGGCGGTTGGGTGACCACGAACCTGAGCTGGCGGGTGGCCTTCGCCGGCGAGGCGGTGATCGTGGTCATCGTGCTGCTCGCCTCCCCGCTCTTGACCGATGCTCCCAAGGTCGTGCCCAAGCCGAAGCTCGACACCGTTGGGGTGGTTCTGTCGGCGAGCGGTCTCGGGCTGCTCGTCTTCGGGATCCTGCAGATGTCGAGTCGGGGTCCGACCGATCCGCTGGTGCTGGCCATGATTGTGGCGGGGTTGGTGGTGATCGGCCTGTTCGTCTGGTGGATTCGCTCCAGGGAGGCGCGCGGCGCACCGGTGCTTCTACATCCTTCGATCTTCCGCCACCGCACCATCTCGGCCGGTCTTCCCGTCCTGTCCACGCAGACGTTTGCCCAGGCCGGGTTGCTCTTTCTCATTCCCCTGTTCACCCAATCCGTGCTCGGGTTCACGGCATTCGAAACGGGTCTGACCCTCCTGCCGCTGTCGATCGCCGTGCTGGTCACCTCGGTGCTGACGCCGCGTCTGGGGAGGGTCATCTATCCGCGGTACATCATCCAGGCGGGTCTCGTCCTTCTGTTCGTCGGCGGGTATGTGCTCGCCGGTTCGCTCGACGGAGCGCAAGAGGCCTCCGATCTGGCGGTCGGCCTGTTCATCGGTGGGGTCGCCATCGGGCTCATCGCGGGACAACTGCCGAACATGATCCTGAGTGGCGTCGAATCCGATGAGGCCAGTGAGGCCTCTGGCCTGCAGGGAACGGCGCAGAACCTCGGGATGGCGCTGGGGACCGCGGTCATCGGCACGGTCATTCTCGCCGTGGCTCTGCTCAATTTCTCCGACCAGGTCACGGCCAGCGAGGTGGTCCCCGACGACCTGAAGGTGGCAGCCGAAGAGGTGCTCGACAGCGGCTTCGCTTCCGGCTCCGTCGACCGGTTCGAAGAAGCCGTCAACGAGGCTCCTGCAGAGGTCCAAGCGGAGCTCACCCGGATCCACGACGAAGGCACGCTACGCGGATTCCAGGGAGCGATCATCGTCGGTGGTCTGGTTGCACTGTTCGGCGCTCTGGTCGCCTTCCTGTTGCCGAGGCGGAAGCTCGAATCGCCCGGGAAGGACACGGTCGACGTGGCAGTGGCCGAGACCGTGCGCAACACGACGATGGTCGGTGTGCAGCTCGAGATGGACGATCTCTGAGCCCACCGTGGCAGCTGGCTTGGCGCCTGGAACCAGACACGATCACGCCGCCTCTGCGGACGGTCTCCGAGCCGTCGGTTGAACCGCTCCACCGACGGTGGGGTCCCTACCGCTACCTTGCCCTCCATGTCGGAACGCACACGGATCAAGAGGCTCCCGGAACGGGGGAGCAAGGACAGGGGGCTGCTCGACGCCATCCTCGATGAAGCCCTCATTTGCCACATCGGGTTCACTCGCGAAGACGGGCCGGTCGTGCTGCCCACCATCCACGCCAGGGTCGGGGACACGATCTACCTCCATGGGTCGGTGGCGGCAGGGAACATGCGGGCGCTCAAGGACGGGCGGCCGGTGTGTCTCACCGCGACCCTCGTGGACGGCATCGTGGCCGCCAGGGCTCTCTTCAACCACTCGATGAACTACCGCAGTGCCGTCGTGTTCGGCACGGCGCGGCTCGTCGGGGACGCTGCGGAGCGGACGGCGGCGTTCCGTGCCATCACGGAACACGTGCTGCCCGGGCGGTGGGAAGAGGCCAGGCACCCCAACGATGCCGAGGATCGCCAGACGATGGTGCTGGCGGTGTCGATCGACGAGTGGTCGGTCAAGACCCGTACCGGGGGGCCAGGCGACGACGAAGTCGACTACGCCGGAGACATCTGGGCCGGGGTGATTCCGCTGGCGATGACCGCACGTGAGCCTGTTCCCGACGAGCTGTTGCGCCCCGGGATCGATTCCCCGCCCTCGGTGCGGAGCTACCGACCGTAGGTCACCTGGCGTCGCGCCAGGCCACCAGGTGCTCGAGATTGGTCATGTCGTAGTCGGGGCCGGTCAATCCGATGGTCAACTCGTTGGCACCGATTGCGGCGTACTGGTCTGCTCGTTCGCTGAGGTCCTCGACGCGCTCGTGGAACGGTTGCATGCCCATCGACCGCTCGACCGCCGCCGGGTCCCTGCCCACCTTGGCGCACCACTCGTCGAGCACCTTCACCTTGCGGGTCATCGTCTCGACGTCGCCGAAGCCGTGCCAGATGTCGGCGTGTTCGGCGACGATCCGCAGGGTCACCTTCTCGCCACCGCCGCCGATGAGAATCGGGATCTTCCGCCTGGGCTCTGGGTCGAGCTGGGCGAGCCGCTCCTTGATGAGCGGCATCGCGGCATCGAGCGCCCGCAGGCGGCCTCCTGCGGTGCCGAACTCGTAGCCGTATTGGTCGTAGTCCTTCTGAAACCACCCGGCGCCGATCCCGAAGACCAGCCGACCCCCGGACATGTTGTCCACGGTCCGGGCCATGTCGGCCAGGAGCTGCGGGTTGCGGTACGAGTTGCAGGTGACGAGGGCGCCGATCTGCGCCCGTGTCGTCTGCTCGGCCCAGGCACCGAGCATCGTCCAGCATTCGTAGTGCTTGCCGACATTGGGATCGGGTTCGCCTCCGGAGAGTGGGAAGAAGTGGTCCCAGTTGTAGATGACGTCGACACCGAGATCCTCGGCGGTGACGACGGCCTTCCTGATGTCCTCGTAATCGGCGTGTTGCGGCTGCAGCTGGACGGCGATGCGCATGGGGTCCCTTCGGAGTGTGCGGTTCGGGACCCTACCGGGAGCGCCGCACCACAGAGCCGTCTACCGTCGTGCGCTGATGTGGACCGTACGCCCGATCACCGAGGACGAAGCTGCGCTCTTTCGTTCCCGGATCGCCCGCGGCTTCGGATCGGACCCCAAGAACGACGAGGAATCCATCGGTCGGTTTCTCGAGGTCTTCGAGATCGAACGGACCTTTGCCGCCTTCGACGGCGAAGACATCGTCGGTACGGGAGGGGCGTTCTCCTTCCAACTCACCGTCCCCGGCCGCCGCACGGTGGGAATGGGGGGCACCACGATCATCGCGGTGCAGCCAACCCACCGCAGGCGCGGTGTGCTGTCGGCGATGATGGGCTACCACTTGGATGAGGTTGCCAAGAGGGGCGAGCCCCTTGCCGGGCTGTGGGCTTCGGAGAGCTCGATCTACGGCCGCTTCGGCTACGGCGTTTCCTCTGAGATGTGGGACGCGACCATGGAGGCGGGGAGGATCGTCTTTCCCGAGCCTGTGATCGAGGGCGCTGTGGAGCTCATCGACCACGAAGACGCCGAACCGCTCTTGCGCACCGTGTTCGAGGCGGCACGGCTCGAGCGGCCCGGCATGCTTTCGCGCAGCGATACGTGGTGGCGGCTGCGGCGCATGCGCGATCCGGAGGACGACCGCAACGGGATGTCGGCCCGCCGCTACGCCGTGTACCGGGTCGATGGCGAGGTCGAGGGCTACGCAACCTTCCGGCAGAAGGAGAAGTGGGACGAGCCGTTTGCCGCGGGCAAGGTCTCCATCATCGAGCTGATCGCACTGACGCCGCGGGCGCACACGGCCCTGTGGTCCTTCCTGACGAACATCGATCTCTTCCCGACGGTTGTCTGGTGGAACATGCCCGTCGACGACCCGTTGCCGGCGAAGGTCACAGACGGCAGGCGCGTGCTCGGTCCCCGATTCGACTCCCTCTGGCTCCGGATCCTCGATGTGCCCGCGGCGCTCGAGGCTCGCGGGTACGAGCGTGACGGCGAGTTGGTCTTCTCGATACGGGATGATGCCAGGACCGCGGGCACGTACCGCCTCACGGTGTCCGCCGGTGAAGGAAGGTGTCACCGGGTGGACGAGGGTTCAGACGTCGTGCTGACGATCCAGACGCTCTCAGCCCTGTACCTCGGCGGAGCCAGCCTCAGCCGTGCCGCCGCCGCCGGCGAGGCCGAGGGGAGTCGGGAGGATCTGATCGCGCTCGGCCAGGTGCTGCGCACCGAACAGGCTCCCTGGTGCCCTGAGATCTTCTGAATCGGTCAGCCCCGCCACTGGCTGCTCGCCGCTCTGGCTTCGCGAACTCAGAGATGTGCCAGCTCGTCGAGTCTGCGGATTTCCTCTGCAACATTCGGACCGGGAGGTACTGCCGCCGACTCACTCACGGCGGCCGCAATCGCCTTCGGCACGGTGTCGCCCACCCAGATGGCCCTGGTCACGGCGGCGTCTGCCAGCGCCTCGGCCCACGCCGCGAACACTTCGGCGACCGATCCGGCAAAGGCGAGCTTCCGCCCGTCGCCGGCGGCTGCTGGGTCGAGAACTGCGCTGAAGCAATTGCGGGCGGCTCCGCCGATGTGAGACCCGTCGCTGATGTCGCCAACAGCGACCTTCACGCCACGGGCTTTCAAGCGTTTCCCTGCAGCCTCCGATGACACGAATGCTCTGACGTCTCCGTCGCGACCGGTCAGGGAGGCAACGACAGCCTCTCCGGTCGGGGTGTCTGCACCGACGACGATCACGGGCATTTCGCGAGCGTAGGGTGAGTATCTCTCACGCTGCGCTCCGCCATACACTCGGCGGTTCCCCCACGGAAGGAGGCGAGGTGGCTGACCCGTACCCGCTGTACGACCCGCGCTCCGTCCGTGATGCCTGCGGCGTCGGCTTCGTCGCCACTCGGTCGGCGACTCCGTCACATCGCATCGTCCGCATCGGCATCGAATGCCTGCACAATCTCGACCACCGTGGAGCCAAGTCGGCGGACGGGACCGGTGACGGCGCAGGCGTGATGACGCGGATCCCGTATCGCCTTCTGGAGCGCGAGTTGCGCACCGCCCGAGTTCGGCCGATCCCGCGTCTGGCGATGGGCGTCGTCATGGCATTTCTCCCGAAGGACGACACGTACCGGGCACGCCAGGTCATCCAGGAGGCCTTGGCCGGTGAGGGCATCACCCTGGCCCACTGGAGGAGGGTTCCGGTCGGACCCATGGCGCTCAGCCAGACGGCGCGCCGTTCGCTACCCAAGATCGAACAGGCCATTGTGCGTGCTCCGGAGCAGGTCACAGACACCGCGACCTTCGAGCGGCTTCTCTACTTGGCCCGCAGATCGATCGATGCCGCGGGAGTCCCCGGGTTGTCCATTCCCTCCGTCTCGGCGCGGACGATCGTGTACAAGGGGCTCTTCACGGCGGCCCGGATCGAAGACTTCTACTGGGACTTCAAGGACACGCTCTACGAGAGCGACTTCGTCGTGTTCCACCAGCGATACTCGACGAACACCGTTCCGGCATGGTCGCTGGCCCAGCCGTTCCGCATGGTCGCCCACAACGGTGAGATCAACACCGTGCAGGCCAACCGTTCCTGGATGGCCGCCAGGAGCAATGACCTCCACAGCGACGTCTGGGGGGAGCGCGTCGAGGACCTGAATCCCCTCGTTGCGGTCGGGGGGTCGGATTCGGCGAGTCTCGACGAGGCGTTCGACGTGCTGGTTCGCTCTGGCCGGTCGGTTGCGCACGTCAAGGAGATGCTCATCCCGGCTTCATGGGAGAACGTCACCGACCTCGAGCCGGAGCTTCAGGCGTTCCACGAGTATCACTCCTTTCTGACCGAGCCGTGGGACGGACCGGCTGCGGTCGTGTCCTGTGACGGTGAGCAGCTCGTTGCCGGCCTCGATCGCAACGGTCTTCGCCCGGCGCGCTGGACGATCACGCCTGACCTGGTCCTGCTCGCCTCCGAGGTCGGGGTCGCTCCAGGCGACGAGGCCGCAGCGATCGCCACGGGTCAACTCGGTCCCGGCGAGGTGTTCGTCGTCGACCTGGCGACGGGGAAGCACCAGCACTCCGCTGAGGTGAAGCGGTCCCTCGCCGCAAAGGCCCCGTATCGGGATTGGATCAGCAACGAGACGTTCTACGTACAGGATCCCTTCGATGACCTGCAGGACGACCGCTTCGACCCCGGTGCGCTCGCCAGGGTCTTCGGGTACACGGCTGAGGAGCGCCGTCTGCTCCTCCAGCAGATGACCGAGGGGGTGGAGCCGATCCTGTCGATGGGTCATGACACCGGCCTCGCGGCGCTGTCGCCTGATCCGCAGCGGATGCCGCGCTACTTCCACCAGGCCTTCGCCCAAGTGACCAATCCGCCGATGGACCCGATCCGGGAGCGATTGGTCATGTCGCTGCGAACGTACCTGGGGAGGCGAGGATCGCTCCTCGAAGAAACCCGGCAACAGGCCCACCTCATGGAGCTGCGGTCGCCGATCCTCAGCGACGCCGAGGTCGAGGACCTCCACGGATCAGAGGATCCTGCGTTCCGCTCCGTCTGGCTCCCGGCGCTGTTCGCTCCAGGCACGGGGGCCACCGGGTTGCGAGGTGCGCTCGAGGAGCTGTGTGCGTCTGCCGTCGCTGCGGTCGAGTCGGGAGCAACCATCGTCGTGCTGTCCGATCGGGAAACGGGTCCAGACCACGCTCCGATCCCGATGTTGCTCGCAGTGGGTGCGGTGCATCACAGGCTGATCGACGAGGGTCTCCGCCTTCATGCCTCTCTGGTGGTCGTGTCTGGCGAACCGCGAGACGCCCACGACGTGGCGTGTCTCATCGGCTGCGGGGCGTCTGCTGTGAACGCCTACCTGGCGATCGAGCAGGTTCGGGCCATGGCGGTTGCTGGTGACGTCTCCGCGGGCGCGATCGCCGCACAGGAGAACTACCGCACGAGCCTGGAGCAGGGTCTCCTGAAGATCATGTCGAAGATGGGCGTCTGCACGGTGTCTGCGTATCGGGGAAGCGAGTTGTTCGAGGTGATCGGCCTCGATGAGGACGTGTGCACCACGGCGTTCCGCTTCACCACGCGGCGGATCGGGGGTTGGGGATTCGACCGGATCGCTCGGGACGTCGCGACTCGCCACGCCCGGTACGAGAACGCCGACGCCGAAGAGATCGAGGGCTTCTACAAGCATCGCGGCGGCGGCATCGCTCACATCAATGCACCGCGGACCGTGCTCGCCCTGCAGAAGGCCGTGCGCGGCGACGCTCCTCAGTTGTGGGACGAGTACCTGAACCTGGTTGAAGCGCGGCGACCCCAGCTCGAATTGCGCGACCTGCTCACGGTCACTCCGCTCGGCCCCGCGGTACCTCTGAGCGAAGTGGAATCGATGGATCGTATCGCTCGGAGGTTCACGACGGCCGCGATGTCGCTCGGGGCGCTGTCCCGTGAGGCCCACGAGACGCTGGCAGAGGCGATGAACTACCTCGGGGGACTCTCCAACTCGGGTGAGGGAGGAGAAGATCCCGCCCGGTTCGGCACGCCGCGCAATTCGGGAATCAAGCAAGTCGCCTCCGGCCGGTTTGGGGTCACACCGGGATACCTCGCCTCGGCAGAGGAGCTGCAGATCAAGATGGCGCAGGGCTCCAAGCCAGGCGAAGGCGGCCAGCTCCCTGGTCACAAGGTGTCGGTCGAGATCGCAGGGCTGCGGCACACGAAGCCGGGAGTGACCCTGATCTCACCGCCACCGCACCACGACATCTACTCCATCGAGGACTTGGCCCAGCTCATCTACGACCTCAAGACGTTCAAGCCGCGGGCCAGGGTCGCGGTCAAGCTCGTTTCTGGGCCAGGGGTTGGCACGATCGCCGTGGGAGTGGCCAAGGCCTCCGCCGACGTGATCACGATCTCCGGCAACGCCGGGGGCACCGGAGCCTCCCCGCTGGTGAGCATCAAACACGCCGGTTCACCGTGGGAGATCGGCCTGGCTGAGGCCCATCAGGCGCTGGTCGCCAACGGGTTGCGCGGTTCTGTGGTCCTCGAGACCGATGGCGGGTTGCGGACCGGGAGAGACATCGTGGTCGCCGCCATGCTCGGTGCTGACCGCTTTGGGTTCGGAACGCTGCCGCTCCTGGCGCTGGGATGCAAGATGGTGCGCCAGTGCCACGAGAACACGTGCCCGGTCGGCATCGCCACCCAGGATGCAGACCTGCGAGCCAAGTTCACCGGCTCGGTCGATCAGGTCATTCGGCTGTTCAACCTGCTTGCAGAGGACGTGCGGCGTCACGTGGGAGCCCTGGGAGCCTCCAGCCTCGACGAACTCGTCGGGCGCGGGGACCTCTTGGCCGCTGGCGACCCCGATCACCCAGTGGCTGCTCATCTCGATCGGGTCCTCGTCGACGCCAGCTCTTGGGACGACAGCGGCTTCCGCGAGTTCCGCAGGTCACCGCTCAGCGAGGTGCTGGGCGCCGAGGGCCCTTCTGCGGCACGCCGCACGGAGCCACTCGAGCTCTCCTACCCGATCCACAACCGTGACCGCGCCGTGGGCACCCGGCTGTCTGGCGTCATCGCCGAGCTCCGCGGCGATGCCCCGATCGATCACGACGTCGTCCGTCTCCACCTGTCAGGCGCCGCCGGCCAGAGCCTGGGGGCGTTCCTCGCATCCGGGGTCAGCATCGATCTCGCCGGGGTGGGCAACGACTACGTGGGCAAGGGAATGGGAGGCGGATCCATCACGATCCGACCCCGCGACGGTGCTTCGTCGGAGGATGGAACGGCGCTGCACCTTGCGGGCAATGCCTGTCTCTACGGGGCGACGGGAGGATCGTTGTTCGTCGCAGGCACGGCAGGCCAGCGCTTCGCCGTGCGCAATTCCGGTGCGATCGCCGTCGTCGAGGGGACCAGCGACCACTGCGCCGAGTACATGACCGGAGGCACGGTTGCAGTGCTCGGCCCTGTGGGCAGGAACACCGGGGCCGGCATGACGGGGGGATCGCTATTCCTGTGGGACCCCGACCACACCGTCAGGGCCCGTCTCGCAGACACCGCGCCTGCGACACGACGACTCGACGGGGAGGACCAGGACCAGCTTCGTGAGCTGGTTGCCGAGCATCTGCGCCGCACCGGATCGGAGTGTGCCTCGTACCTCCTCGATGGTTGGAGCGACCACGTCCGCAGCTTCTGGATCGTGGGCCCTGCTCCGGCGCCAACAGACGATCCTCCGACAGTTGATATCGCCCAGTCGGGAACAACGCACGTCCCGTGAGCGTTGCATTGATCACGAGGCGACCCATCGGGGCGGACCCGGTCTTCCCCCACTCCCACTCGTTCCTGTCCCGGTGGGGTCGCCTCCCGGAAGCCCCCGAATCGTGCCCCCTATGGGCAGTGCCGATGGGCGCCGCCGCTCCGGTAGAATCGCACTACGGTGATAGTGCAAATCACCGATCCGCCTCGCAGCGAAGGGCTGTGCACCGATGACCACGGTCGATATCGATCTCGGCGGCTACCAGCTCGGCTGGGCCGACAAAGAGGACTACGTCTTCAAGCCCAAGAAGGGCCTGAACGAGGAGATCATCCGCGAGATGTCCTCCATGAAGGGCGAGCCGGAGTGGATGCTCGAGTTCCGCCTCAAGGCCTACTCGCGCTTCCTGCGCAAGCCGATCCCCGACTGGGGCGGTGGTGGGTCGCTCAATGACATCGACTTCGACGACATCTACTACTACATCAAGCCGACCGAGGGCCAGGCCAAGGATTGGGACATGGTCCCGGACTCGATCAAGGAGACCTACGAGAAGCTGGGGATCCCCGAGGCAGAGCGCAAGTACCTCGCCGGGGTCACCGCCCAGTACGAATCCGAGGTCGTCTACCACCGGAACCGCGAAGACCTCGAAACGCTCGGCGTTCTGTTCTCCGACATGGACACCGCGGTCCGCGACTATCCCGAGATCGTCCAGGAGTACTTCGGGACGATCATCCCCCCGAACGACAACAAGTTCGCCGCCCTCAACTCGGCCGTGTGGTCGGGAGGCTCGTTCATCTACGTGCCCCCAGGCGTTCACCTCGACCAGCCGCTGCAGGCGTACTTCCGGATCAACGCCGAGAACATGGGCCAGTTCGAACGAACGTTGATCATCGTCGATGAGGGCGCCTTCGTGCACTACGTGGAGGGCTGCTCGGCTCCGGTGTACTCGAGCGACTCGCTGCACTCTGCCGTGGTCGAGATCGTGGTGAAGGAAGGCGGCCGCTGCCGCTACACCACCATCCAGAACTGGTCGAACAACGTGTACAACTTGGTCACGAAACGGGCGGCCGCATACCGCAATGCCACGATGGAGTGGATCGACGGCAATCTCGGCTCGAAGCTCACCATGAAGTACCCCGCGGTGTGGCTCATGGAAGAGGGCGCCCACGGCGAAGTGCTGTCGATCGCCTTCGCCGGTGCGGGCCAGCACCAGGACGCCGGTGCCAAGATGGTCCACGTCGCCCCCAACACCACATCGCTCATCACGTCGAAGTCCGTCAGCAAGGACGGGGGACGCGGCGGCTACCGGGGCCTGGTTCGGGTCGAGCCCGGAGCCGAGAACGCAAAGTCCTTCGTTCGCTGCGACGCGCTGATTCTGGATGAGGACTCCCGATCGGACACCTACCCGTACATGGAGATCGAAGAGTCCGACATCGACATCGGTCATGAGGCAACGGTGTCCAAGGTCGGCGAAGACCAGTTGTTCTACCTGATGAGCCGAGGACTGACTGAGCAGGAGGCGACTGCCATGGTGGTGGCCGGCTTCATCGAGCCCATCGTCAAGGAGCTGCCGATGGAGTACGCCGTCGAGCTCAACCGGCTCATCGAGTTGCAGATGGAGGGTTCGGTCGGCTGAGCCGGACCGGCCACGCAGCTGCGCGGCAGCCTCCCGGGCCGTGGCGCAACGGGCCCGGTACGATCGCCGCCATGCGCATCGTCGTTGCCGATTGCACGGTGAACTATGAGGGCAGGCTGAGCGCTCATCTGCCTCGAGCCACCCGTCTTCTGATGGTGAAAGCTGACGGCTGCGTGGCTGTGCATGCAGACGGCGGTGCCTACAAACCGCTGAACTGGATGAATGCCCCCAACGTCCTGGTGGAAGAGGAGGGCCGCTGGCTGGTGACGAACGCCAAGGGGGAGCGCCTGACCATCGACCTGCACGAGGTGCACTTCGAGACGGCAATCGAGCTCGGTGACGACCCCGGCTTGCAGAAGGACGGCGTAGAACTCGAGCTCCAACGCCTCATCGCCGAGCGTCCCGAAGCCCTCGGCGAGGGCGTGACGCTGGTCAGGCGGGAGTACCCCACCCCGATCGGTCCTGTCGATCTGCTGTGTCGCGACGTTGCAGGTGGTGCGCTCGCCGTCGAGATCAAGCGCCGTGGCGAGATCGACGGCGTCGAACAGCTCACCCGCTACCTGGACTTCCTCAACCGAGACGACCGACTCGCCCCGGTGCGCGGTGTGTTCGTCGCCCAAGAAGTCCGACCCCAAGCCCGCACCCTGGCTGAGGACCGAGGAATCGAGTGGCGTGAGATCGACTACGACGTCTTGCGGGAAACCGACTCGGATATCCTGAAGCTGTTCTGACGGCACCGGCGCCTTGGTAGCGTCGCATCGAACTGCATCGTGAAGGGGGCGACATGACCGACCACGGGTGGGTGCCATCCGTCTGCATCCTGTGCGAGTGCAACTGTGGGATCGAAGTGAAACTCGATGGCAGGCGAATCGACCGCGTGCGGGGGGACAAGTCCCACGCCGCCTCTGCTGGTTACACGTGCGAGAAGGCCCTCCGCATCGACTACTACCAGAACGGACCACAGCGCCTCACCAGTCCGCTCCGCCGCCTGCCGGGCGGAACGTACGAGGAGATCGACTGGGACACCGCGATCGCCGAGGTAGCCGCAGGGCTGAGCGCGGTGCGCGACTCGTTCGGGGGCGAGACCATCTTCTACTACGGCGGAGGCGGACAGGGGAACCACCTCGGCGGTGCTTACTCGCCCTCGCTTCGTGCGGCTGTGGGGTCCCGGTATCGGTCGAGTGGTCTGGCGCAGGAGAAGACGGGTGAGTTCTGGGTGAATGCCGCGCTCTCCGGAGCCGGAACTCGCGGCGACTTCGAGCACACGGAAGTCGCCGTGTTCGTGGGGAAGAACCCGTGGCACTCCCACGGCATCCCTCAGGCCAGACGCACCCTCAAGGCAATCGCCAACGACCAGGACCGATCGCTGGTCGTTCTCGACGTGCGTCGCACGGAGACGGCTGATCTCGCCGACTACTTCCTGCAGGTACTCCCGGGCACGGACGCCTTCTGTCTGGCTGCTCTGCTCGCGGTCGTGGTCGAAGAGAACCTCCTCGACCGCCCTTTCATCGACGCCAACGTGGTCGGTGCAGAGGTCGTGATTGCGGCGCTGCGTGCTGTGCCCATCGCCGACTACGCCGAGCGCAGCGGCGTCCCTGAGGAGCTGATTCGCCGTGCTGCGCGCCGGATCGCCACGGCGTCGAGCGTTGCGGTGTTCGAGGACCTCGGCGTGCAGATGGCCCCGCACAGCACGCTGAACTCCTACCTGGACAAGCTGTTGTGGGTGCTCACCGGCAACTTCGCCATCGAGGGCGGCATGAACGTTCCGACGGCGCTCGTACCCTTTGGCAAGGCCAATGCCAAGAGCACGAAGGTGTCGCCCGTCGCCGGTGAGCGCATCATCTCCGGAATGGTGCCGTGCAACGTCATCGCAGACGAGGTGCTCACCGAGCACCCGGCTCGCTACCGGGCGATGATCATCGAATCGGCGAATCCGGTGCACTCCCTCGCAGACTCGCGGCGGTTCCGGGAGGCGATGCGGGCGCTCGAGTTTTCGGTCGTGATCGACGTCGCCATGTCCGAGACGGCGCGGGAGGCATCGATCGTGTTGCCGGCGGCCTCGCAGTACGAGAAGTGGGAGGCAACGTTCTTCAACTTCGAGGTTCCCGCCAACGTCTTCAGCCTGCGCAATCCGATCCTCGAGCCGTTGGCCGGGACCCTCGCAGAGCCCGAGATCCATTACCGGCTCTGCAGGGCGGTGGGCGCCATCGATGACGATCTGGTCGCGTCTCTGCGTGCGCTCGCCGTCTCGGATCGAGCTGCCTTCGCCGCAGCCTTCGTCGCGGCGACCTCGTCCGATCCGCTCCTGGGGCGAATGGCCCCGGTCTACTTGTACGCCACCCTCGGGCCCTCCCTCCCAGAGGGGGCCGCGGCCGCCGCCGTCCTGTGGGCCACCGCCCACCGCGCGGCGATGACCTACCCGGAGGCCGTGCGCCGCGCCGGCCATCGCGGCGAAGGGTTCGAACTGGGAGAGGCGTTGTTCGCCGCCATCCTGGAGGGCAGGCACGGGACGGTGTTCACCCTCAGCGAGTACGAGGACTCGTGGCGCCAGGTCGGAACCGAGGACGGCAAGCTTCACGTCGACATCCCCGAGATGCTGGACCGGCTCGACGCGCTCGGCTCGGCTCCCGAGACGCACACCAGCGACGCATACCCGTTCGTGCTGTCTGCCGGAGAGCGGCGGTCGTTCACGGCGAACACCATCTTCCGCGATCCCGACTGGCGGAAGCGCGATCGCCACGGTGCGTTGCGCATGAGCCCCGCAGATGCGGCGTCACTCGGCGCCGAGGACGGTGCAACGGTGCAGGTCTCGACGCAGCGCGGCACGGTCCGTGCGGTCGTCCAGGTGACCGACACGATTCAGACCGGCCATATCTCGCTGCCCAACGGCCACGGGGTCGACTTCCCGGCGGCCGACGGCGCTGCCGAGGTGACCGGGGTTGCTCCCAACGACCTGACGTGGCCCGAATTGCGCGACGACTTCGCCGGCACGCCGTGGCACAAGCACGTCCCGGCGGCTGTGGAGGTCGTCCCCGGCTGAGTGCACGGGACGATCGCCCCTTCCGGTGGCATGGTCGGTGTGCTATCTCTGGATGAGAGCGACCGAAGGAGGCTTCGGTGTCACACGACTCCGGGTTCCGCCAGGGCGGCAGCGACTTCACCCATCGCCAGAACCGCCGGTCCGTCCCCAAGGGCCGCACGGCCCGCCAGCTCGAACAGCGGATGAAGCGGCGGTTCCGCGCCCACGAGCAGAAGACGAATCCGCAGAGAGCAGACGAAGAGACACCGGAGGCCTGAGGCGATCAGGCGGCGGGATCGGCCTCGATCTGGAGGAAGCCCTCGCTCGTGCGCAGGATCAGCTGCCCGCGGGCGAGCAGCCAGCGCGCCGATCCCTCCAGCGCAGCGAGGAAATCCGATTCCTGTTCCATGACGAGGCTCGGCTCGCACCCGCGTTCCGTCACGCTGACCACTTCGAATACGATTTCCTGCCCGTCGTTCTCGTCGCGCACGCCCGCATCGAATGGGTCGTATTCGCCGCTGACCAGGTAGTCGGCCGTGTACTCGTTGCAGCCGGTCGACCCCGACACGGTTCCTCCGGCGAAGGCCATCGTGATCTCGGTGTTGGCAAGTACGTTGGTCAACCCGCCGCTGAATTGGTAGTTGATCACGTTCCACGTCGTGCCGTCGAGGTCGGGAGCGGACGCCGACGCCGGGGGGCTCGTGGTGGTCGCCGGGGACGTCGTCGCAGTCGTGCCTGGCGTCGTCCCCGCGGTCGTGAGCGCCGCGGTCGCCGGATCGCCATCGGAGGCGCACGCGGCGGCAAGGAGTGCAATGCCGACGATCGCCAGGGCCATGGTGGTGATTCGTGGGCTCACCGGGCGGAATCTACGCCGCAGGAGTGCCGAAATCCAGAGCGACCCGGGGAAGCCGGATCCTCAGGGTGGTTGGTGGGGTGGGGGTTTGCAGAAGCGGCGTCGTTGCGGCGGGGTGTCGGGTCGATGCGGTAGCCGGAGCCGTGGATGACGATGTGGTGGTGGTACCAGCAAAGGGTGGTGAGGTTGTCGGGGTGGTGGCCGCCCCCGTCGGCTCGCCATGCGATGTGGTGCGGTTCGAGCCGGTACCGCGAGGTGCATCCGTCTGCGGTGCAGCCACCGTCGCGCCACGTCACGAAGCGGCGTACTGCTGGAGGGATCGCGGCCGCGTTGGCGGATGCGGTGACGGGGTGTCCGTGGTCGAGTCCGATGACTTGCACGGTGCCGGTGCACAGGATCGTCGCCAACGCGGCGGGTCCGACCCGGGGCCGTTTGCGATGCGGGTGCCGATCTCGCCGCCATGGGGGTGGGTGGTGGCGTCGACGAACACCGTCACCTGCGACCCGCTCCGTGGCGGGTCGCCCCCGGTGTCGGCGGTGGCGGCGGTGTCGAGCGAGTCGTGGGCCAGGGCGACCAGGGCGTCTGCGTTGCGTTGCCCTCGTGACGTGGCACCGTGCGGTGGGGAGGGGAACGTATCACCGCGGCCGTGGAGCGCCTGTTCGACGACCCGGCCGGACGGTCCTGGGAGTTGGCCGTGGAGCCGCCACAACGCTTCGTCGAGTGACGGTTGGATCGTCAGGTACCGGTCGGGACCTGGCGGCGGTCGATCTCGGCCAGTGCGGCGAGGTGTGTGGCGCGGATACGACCGATCTCGGTTTCCGATTCGGTCAGGAACCGATCGAGCCGATCATGGGAAACCCGATGCAGGACATGGTGTTCCATCCATCCAACGTACCAACCAGGTGCAACCCGAACCGACACTCCGAACCCAGAAACCGACCACCGGTGCGCCTTCGCTGCCACCGAGAGACACCCGTACCCGACACCGCCAAACCGGCACGCGCCAGGACCTGCTGCCTTCCCTTCGATGCCACGAGAGTCGCTCCGCCCGACACCACCAAGCCGGCACGCGCTGAGAGCACCGGTTCGCCTTCGCTGCCACCGAGAGACCCCCGCAGCGAACTCGCCTGCGGCTGCCCGCAGCCCGTGTGCGCTATCTCATGTCCGGCACCGTGGATTGCAGGCACCGATCACTCGATGCTCAGCTGATCGACATCAGCTCTGCCGTGGGCGTCCCCGTGGTGACACTCAGCTCCTCGACGACCTCGAAGCGATCGATCTGGAAGTCGGTGAATGCCGGATTCCCCACCAGGCCGGCAGCCAGGTCACCACCGAGGTACGTGTCGGCGTTGGAGCGATGCCGGAACACGTGAAACCCGCCGAGGCGGCCGGCCCCATCCGAGATCCACGTCTTCGAGATCAGCCCCGGCACTTCGCAGAGTGCTTCGGCGTACTCCTTGAATGGCTGCGCGAGCTCGTCGAGCGAAGCCGACGAGTCGAAGGTGATGAGCACGGCGTGCATGGGCACCTCCCTCTGTCGAATACCCATCCGCCATCATCGCGCCGGGGGAGGGGGCGGACAGGGCAACGTTTCGCGACACCATCGAGGGACATCGTCCGTCGAGGTGCGTCGAACAGGTGGTTCGGTGTCCGGGTAACACATCATCTGTGCCGAGAGTTCGCTAGAGCAGCGACTCCAGGTCGTAGTTGGTGCTCGGGTGGCGCAGCTTGGACAGGGCCCTCGTTTCGATCTGGCGCACCCGCTCCCGGGTGATTCCCAGGATGGTGCCCACGTCCGACAGCGTGCGCGGCTGGCTGCCGTCCAGGCCGTAGCGCAGGTCGATGACCTTGCGTTCCCGCTCCTCGAGGCTGTCGAGAGCCTTCGCCAGCTCCTCGCGGCGGGCCCCCTCCGCGACCTCCACGAACGGGTCCAGCGCGGTCTCGTCCTGCACGAAGTCACCCAACTCGGCGTCTCCGTCGTCGCCGACCCGACGGTCGAGCGAGATGGTTTCCCCTGGAGCGTTCAGGGCGATGACGATCTTCTCTTCGTCCAGGCCGGACACCAGGGAGATCTCGGCGATGGTGGGTGCCCTGCGGTACTGCTCGTGCAAGGTCATTTCCGCCTCCTGCACGGTGCGCACCACATCGACCATGTGCACCGGCAGCCGAATCGTCCTGCCGTGGTTGCCCAAACCCCGGGTGATGGCCTGGCGGATCCACCAGGTGGCGTACGTCGAGAACTTGAAGCCTTTGCGCCAGTCGAACTTCTCGACGGCCCTGATCAGCCCCAGGTTCCCTTCCTGGATCAGGTCGAGCAGATCGAGGCCGCGCCCTGAGTACCGCTTGGCGATCGAGATCACGAGACGCAGATTGGAGCGGATGAAGGCTGCCTTGGCGTCGTCTGCGAGGTCGACGGCCTGTTCGAGGTCGGCACGCTCTGCGGCAGGAAGATCTTCGGTCTCCAGCCGGTGGAAGGCCCGCCGGCCTGCTTCCATCGCGCGCGCCAGTCGAACCTCATCCTCGGCCGTCAGCAGCTCGTGGCCGGAAACCTCGTCGAGGTACGCACCCACGGCATCGGCAGCCGACGTGTGTTGCGCCGTCCGTGCCAAACAGCTCCCTCCCGGTTGCGGCCCCCATGCGTATGGGGAGGAGCCGGACGAAGTTATCACGGCAAGTCGCCAGCCGCAATGGGGGGTTACGCTTCTTGGACAGCGTGTTCCCCGACTCCAGGCTTCCCGTGTTCCGTGTGCTCCTGAAGGCGATTCCTCGCCGCTTGCTGGTCGGCAGCGCCGTGGTGGCGCTGGCCGCTACCGCGTGCTCGACGGCGATGTTTGGCGACCCGTCCGGGATCACAGGAGCCGAGTTGGGCGCCCCCCAGCTCGAGATCACCGTGCTCGCCGGTGACGATCTGACGGTGGTGCCCGCCGCGGTCGACGTCGACGGCGTCCCGGTGACCCTCGACGCGGTCGGCACGGTCACGGTCGCCTGGCCCGAGCGCCCGATGACCATCCAGGTCGACGCCCCCGGATTCCACACCTGGACGGAGGAGCTCGCCGAGTACCCCCAGGCAGGCACCATCGAATTCCGTCTCGACCCTGTGGTACTCATCGGCAGAATCACCACGCCCGATGGGGTTGCACTCCCCGGTGTCGAAGTGACGCTCGGCGAGGCGGTTCCCGACGTGACCGATGAGGACGGCCGATTCCGTATCGAACGCGCCGTTCCCGGAGAGGCGCGCATGGTGCGCCCGGCCTGGCAGGAGCGAACCTATTCGTGGGACGGCGCCATCGACAAGGCCGACCTGACGATGGAGCCACTCCAGGTGCGCGCTCTGCGCGCAGGCGCCGACGCCATCGGCGATCAGGCGCGCTGGCGAGAGGTCCTGTCCCTGGCCGATGTCACAGGTGTCGACGGGCTCGTGATCGATGTCAAGGATGAGACAGGGACGGTGCTCCACGACACCGAGGTGACTGAGGCCCACGAGATCGGAGCTGTCAAGGCGTTCTACGACCTCGACGACGTGGTGGCCGAGATGGATGCCCGTGATCTCTACGGAATCGCCAGGATCGTGGCGTTCCAGGACACGCCGCTGGCCACGGCAGACCCCGATCATGCGGTCACGTCTGACGCCGGAGGTCTGTGGGAAACCAATGCCGGGCACAATTGGCTGGACCCGAGCGACCCGGCAGCCTACGAGTATGCCGTCGACCTGGGCGAGGAGGCGTGCCGCAGAGGCTTCGACGAGATCCAATTCGACTACGTCAGCTACCCGTTCGGCGGCAATGTCTCCACCGCGGTCTTCGACGGCGCCTATACCGAAGAGGTCAGGGTTGCCTCGATCATCGCGTTCCTCGACCGCGCCTACACGGTCCTCAGTCCGCTGGGATGTGCGGTGTCGGCCAATGTGCTCGCCATCACGTTGGAGTCCCCCACGGACGAGGGAGTCGGCCAGCGGCCCGGGGCGATGTCCCGGACGATCGACGTGCTGAACCCGATGATCTACACGACGAATTACGGGCCAGGGTGGAAGGGCATCGAGGACCCGGACGCCTTCCCCATCGAGATCGTCGACGGAGCACTCGCCAACGGCGTGCGCAAGCTGGAGGGCTTTGGCTACTACCGGCCGTGGCTGCAGACGTGGACGATCTCGTCTGCCGACGTGCGTGCGGTGCAACGGGCTGCGGAGGCTCGTGACCTGGGCTGGCTGTTGTGGAGCAGCGCCACGAGCTACTCCGCCGACTACCTGCCTCCGCGATGACGGCGCTGGAGGAGTTGACGGCCGGCGTCATCGAGTGCCGCCGGTGTCCTCGGCTCGTGGCCTGGCGCGAGCAGGTGGCGCTCGAGAAGCGGGCCGCCTATGCCGGCGAGGAGTACTGGGGTCGCCCGGTGCCAGGCTTCGGCGATCCGCGCGCTCGCCTCGTCGTCGTCGGCCTGGCACCTGGAGCGCACGGGGCCAACAGGACAGGCCGCATGTTCACCGGGGACCGGAGCGGAGATTGGCTGTACCGGGCCCTCTTCCGCACCGGATTCGCCACGCAGAGCGAGTCGAAGGGCCGAGACGACGGTCTGCGGCTCACCGAGGCGTGGATCACCGCACCGGTGCGCTGTGCTCCCCCGCGGAACCGACCGACGGCGGAAGAGCGGGACGCCTGCTCCGACTGGTTCGACCGCGAGCTCGATCTGCTCACCGAGACCCGGGTCTACGTGACGCTCGGCCAGTTCGGCTACCAGGCACTGTGGCGCTCACTCGGCAGGTCGCGGACCCTGCCCCGGCCCCGCCCGCGGTTCGGGCACGGTCTGGAGATCGCGCTGGGCGACGTGACCCTGCTCACCTCGTACCACGTCAGCCAGCAGAACACCTTCACAGGAAGGCTCACCGAAGACATGCTGGATGCCGTGTTCTCCAGGGCCGCAGCCCTGGCCGGCTAGTCGAGCGCCGTACCCTTGGCGAACACGCTCAGCTGGCGCTCCCAGGCCGCGACCAGATAGGGGTGGGGGTTCACCTTCTCCTCACCGAAGCGGAGCTCGAAATGGGTGTGCGCGACGGTGTGCTCGGCATTGCCGGAATCCCCGACGGAGCCGATGACCTGGCCGGCCATGACGAAGTCACCGACGTCGAGTCCTGCGGCAAAAGCCCGTTCCGGGCCGCCGTCACCGTCATCGGTTCCAAGGGTGTCGTTGTTCAAGTGGACGTATGCGCTAATCCACCCGTCGCGATGCTGGATCTTGATGTTCCATCCGGACAGCCGGTTCCAGTCGCGGTGGATCACGAGTCCGTCGGCGACGGCGACGATCGCCGTGCCCTTCGGAGAGTGGATGTCAGTGCCGCGATGGCGCCTGCCGCCGCTGCGGCGCGCCCCCCACGAGTCGACGAAGTACACGTCTGCCGTCCGGTGGGGGAACGCCTCGATGACGAACTCGACACTCGGGGATGCACTCGTGGCGGCCAAATCGGTGGCGCCGAGCGCGGGAGCGACGCCGGCTGTCTGGTAGGACACGGCCCCGATCATCGTCAGGACGATTGCCGCGCGATGAACGATGCTGGGCATGGGAGAACAGCTCCAGTGCCGGCCGGCGAGGTCCCCTACCGCAGCCGACTCGTCGGTTGGGAGTCGGAGAAACCCTAGGAAGGGCATTCCGGTAGTGGAACCGGATAGGCGCTGCCCG
>Ga0255048_10000052_pt1 | contig 76020 bp, 95 predicted proteins | sample JV7_2_2_MG_FD_183619 | JGI IMG/M metagenome (GOLD analysis project Ga0255048, IMG submission 183619) | Seawater microbial communities from Jervis Inlet, British Columbia, Canada - JV7_2_2 | ecosystem: Environmental > Aquatic > Marine > Inlet | place: Canada: British Columbia | collected 2016-10-06 | reverse complement strand
TATGTCACAATAGACACTGGGTTCTGTTATAGATGGACTGGTTCTGTCTATGTGCAGATTGCCGGCGATGTCACAAAAGTCGGAACACCAGTAAATAATCAAGTAGGAGTCTGGACAGGAGATGGTACTATTGAGGGAGATCCTTTAATGGTGTTTGGTACAAGTGGGGTAGGAATATTAACAATTGGACAAAATGATACTACGGTAGGACGTATTCAATTGTTTGGAGGAGGTGGTAATGATGGTGGTCAATTACAATTATTTATGGGAGGTGGTAATGATTCAGTAGACCAATCTATAGATATTAAAAGTTTAGCTGGTGGTTATTTTTCAATGGGTGGCTCTACATCAGGTTTATTTTTAACATATAGGACAACAACTGGAAATTTGGATTTACCGACAAGTACAATTTCAATGAGCTCTTACGGTGGAGGAACAATCACAGGAACTCCAACATACTCACTAGCTGTTGACGTTTCAGGAAACATAATTGAAACTGCTGTAGTTACTGGTGATGTAACTAAAGTTGGAACTCCTGTAAATAATCAGATAGGAGTTTGGACAGGCGATGGGACAATTGAAGGTAATACAGGATTAACTTCCCCTAGTGCTAATACTTTGGATATAGGGGTAAGTGATACTTCTCAAGGATTGTTGAGATTATATGGTAGTAATACTACTGTTGGTGCAGAATTAAGATTGTATAATGGTTCAAGTGCAGATGGTCAGACAAATACATACAAACTCAAAACAGGAACTCAAGGGCAATTTAGTATATTTTCAGATAATGATGAATTTTTTACTTTTAAACCCTTGTCTGGTGACCAACTTGCTCTGCCTATGTATGGAGGTGGAACAATTACAGGAACTCCAACTTATACATTAAATGTAGATGCTAGTGGTAATATTATAGAAGGAGCTGTAGCTACTGGACTAGTTAATTGGACAGAAGCAGTAAATATAGCAGCACCAAATGCTACTATACCTGTAGTTTCTTTTACTGCAACTAATGGTGCTACAAATGTTGATGCTGCTATTATACCAAAAGGTGGTGGAGCTATACTTGCTAGTATTCCTGATAATCTTATTTCAGGAGGAAATAAAAGGGGACAGTATGCGGTTGATTTACAAATGAGTAGGTCTACTCAATCGGAGGTTGCAAGTGGTCTTTATTCAACAATTATTGGAGGACAATATAATACAGCTTCTGGAGAGGCTTCTGTTGCTGGAGGTTATTTTAATGTGTCCTCGGGAGGAAGAGGTTCAATTGCTCTTGGGAGAGATAATAATGCTACTGCATGGTATACAATGGCTATTGGGTTTAACAATACAGCTAGTGGAGTTGCATCTCATGCAATTGGGGCTAATAATGAAGCTTCAGGGACATATGCTTTTGCTGCAGGAGTGGATAACTTTTCAAGGTCAATGGGAGAGAACGCATTAGGGATGTTTGGGACAGATTATGCTCCAGCGGGAGTATCAACTTATGATGCTAGTGATAGATTACTGAATATAGGAAATGGAACTGGTACTGGTGCAAGGTCTGATGCATTTACAATTTTGAAGAGTGGGAGTACAACTTTACATTCTTATGGTGGAGGAACTATTACAGGAACAGAAACTTATAACCTAGCTGTTGATGTTTCAGGGAATATAGTTGAGACAGCATTAGCAACAGGAGATGTCACTAAAGTGGGAACACCAGTTAATGACCAAGTGGGTATATGGACTGGGGATGGTACAATAGAGGGGCATCAAAGGTTTACTTATACTGATAGTAGTTTAAAGATAGGAGGTTCAAATGCAGTAGCTGGTTGGTTAACTTTGGAAGGTACGTTATCTGGTGCAGGTGGTGTACTTACAATTTATGGAAGTGGTGCTATGGTAGGTGATGATTTATTCACAATTAGCACAGGTGTAGGAACAAATGGTGATTTTATAATAAGTGGAAATTCTACAGGAACATTTTTTAATAGAAATTCAACATCTAAAATAATAACTTTTAATGATTATGGTGGAGGCACAATTACAGGAACAGGAACTTATGCTTTAGCTGTTGATGTGAGTGGTAATATTATTGAAGAACCATTAACTATAGGTGATGTAGTTACGTCAGGTTCTCCATCTAGTAATCAAGTAGGTATTTGGACTGCAGGTCAATTAAAAGGAACCACTGGATTTACATCAAGTTCTAATGGTTTAGTAAGTTTTGGAATAAACAATAACTCATCTGGTCAAATACAAGTATTTGGTAATGCAGGTGCAAGTGGTGGAGTATTAGATATATATACTGGAGGTGCAACGGATGATGATGATGATTACTATAGAGTTAATGGGGGTAATGGGGTATTTTCATTAGGTGGAGCATCTACTGGAAACTTCTTAACATATACATCTGCTACTCAAGTTATAGGAACATTAGGTGCAATTACATCTGACCAATCAGTTGCTAATATTGACTCTACAGGAAACACAGCTCTTACAACTAAAGAATATGTAGATGCAGGTGATACACATAATCATGCAATGATGTATGATGAAGACAACACAGATGCTTATGTAGTAAATGCTACTTTAGATTTACATTCATATCATACAAATGCATTAGCAGGAGCAAATCTATCTGGTTTCACTTTTGATGCTGGTGGTGCTGGTACATCTTTTCCAATAGCAAGTATAGCTGATGGTGTAGCTACAGGTGTTGATATTGAAGTTACTACTACAGGTTCTCACGGACTTGCAGTAGATGATATTGTATCTCACACTAATTTAGCTGATGCTGCATATACAGGTATATTCCAGGTTAAAGCAATTATATCAGCAACACAATATGAAGTGGCAGCAGTTTATACTGCTACTGGTACGGGGACAATGGATCAGGCAGCAACCCTTGAATCTGAAGTAGCAGGGACTATTGAAATTTCTTGGGGAGCTTCAGCAACATCTGCTACATCTAATGAAATTTTTGATTGGCAATTAATGAAGAACGCTTCTCATATAATAGGAAGTAAATCAAGAAGGAAATTTGGTACAGGTGCAGATTATGGTGAATTTGGTAAAACAGCTTTGGTCACTATAGCTGTAGGAGATAAAATATCATTTGCATTTGCAAATAATGATACTGCTGGAAATACAATTATAAGGAATTTTACACTGGTAATAACGGAGCTATAAACTAAAATAAAATAAAATGAAAGACATAATACCAAAAAAACTTTTCGGGCATGATGCAGATAAACCTGCGTCAGATCTACCCGGATCAATATTCGTAGCTTTCGATACATATACTTTGTATGTGTATGACGTGAATGGGAAACCTCAGCCGGAAGGCGGCTCTGGTTCAACAATTACTTTGGATACTTCCAGCTTCAACGGGGCGTTGAGTGCAACTGAGGATAATGCTCAGAAAGCTTTCGATGTTCTTGATGATGATGTAGCATTGAATACAACTAATTCGGCTGCAAGTAAGATAATTACAGATTATATCACTGTTACAGGTGCAGTAGATCTGGATACTATGGTGACTGATGTAATCTCTCAGGTAGATGCTGAAGCTGGCACTGCAACGGATTCAAAAATATGGACAGCAGAAAGAGTGGCACAGGCTATTGCTGCTTTAGGTGGTACTGGTGATGTTACCAAGGTAGGTACTCCAGTTAATAATGAATTGGCTGTGTGGACTGGGGACGGTACACTTGAAAGTGAAGATAATTTAACATTTTCTGGTTCTAATCTTTATGTAGGAAAATATGCTAATACAGTAGGATATATAGAATTAAATGGTGGTGGTACCACAGTTGGAGGTGAATTAAGAATATGGAATGGTGCAACTGATGATGGAACTGAGCAATATTATAGAGTAAGAGCTAGTGATGAAATATTTAGATTAGCTGGAAATGCTACAGGAGATTTTTTAACTTATACAACAGCTACAGAAGTTGTAAATATTACAAAAGAACTTAATGTAGCTTCTGAAACAAAAACAGGTGTTGCATTAGATTTAGCTAGTGCTATTGGTAAATATTACAATATGGCTTCTGCTAATGCTGGTGAAACATACACATTTAGTGGTGCTGTTACAGGTGGTTGGGCACAATCATTAATTAATACAACTAATGAGCCAGATGTTACAAATGCTACAAAAATAGGAGGTGCAACATTTGTAACAGCAACAAATATGTATTTAGTTGTAAGACATAATGGAACAACAACAGAATTTTGGTTTTTAGAAATATAGAACAATGATTCACCTACTTGAGAAATTAAGACAACAACAGAGTTCTGTAGTATTTGACGCAGATGCTCAAGCATTTATTACAAATGCTGGTATAACTGACCCTACACAGCAAGGAGCTATTAATACGTTGGTTGTGGGTTTGAAGGCTGATAGTTTATGGACTAAAATGAAAGCCATTTATCCTTTTGTGGGTGGTACAGCGACTACTCATAAATTTAATTTGAAAGATCCACAAGATACAGATGGTGCTTATAGATTAACATTTAATGGTGGGTTTAATCATTCAAGCGATGGTTGTAGTGGAAATGGTACAGCAGGAACTTATGCTCACACACATTTAGCACCTAATAATATGGCTCAAAATTCAGTCCATATGTCATTCTATAATAAACAAGCTAACGACACATCAGGTAGTGTAGAAATTGGTTTATTATCAGGAAGTGTATTTTATTTAGCAATTAGTTATGTATTAGTTGGTTTAGATTTTATAAGTAATATAAATAATACTGGTTCATCATCCTATGCACATAGCTCAAACCAAGGGTTTTGGGTTTCAAGTAGAATTGTAAGTGGTTCATTAGATAAGTATAAAAATGGCTCATTAGTAGCTAATCCATCAGCCACTTCATCATCACCATCATCTTCTTTTATTACATTATTTAGAAATACCGCGACTGAAAGAAGCAATAAACTATGTGCATTTGCAAGTATAGGAGATGGTTTAGATGGAACAGATGTAGCTAATTTAAATACATTAGTACAAGCATATCAAACAACATTAAGTAGACAAGTATGATACATCTATTAGAAAAATTAAGACAACAGCAGATTCCATCTGGAAGTTTACTTCCTATTACTAATTTATTTTATGATTTAGATGTAGCTGATGATGTTAGTTATGATGAAGGTGCAAAAATTTGGTTTGATTATGCTGGAAGTGGAGCTGGTAGTATAAATCTTTGGAGAAATAATACTGTAAATAATGAAATGCCAACAAGAGTGGCTGGAACTCCAGATTATATAACTTGGATTCCAAATTGTTATGGTGAGAGGAGTACATATAAACCTGATTTTGGAAATGGTAATTTCACAATAAAAACTTGGGTTAAACCTATATATGCTCCTAATACATATGGTGGAAGAGCTATATTAGGATGTTGGAATTTCCCTCAAGTTGCTGAAGATGGATTTTTTCTTTACATTACATATGCATCTACTACAGAATATAATCTTAAATTTACGTATTATGATGCAGTTGGACTTAAAGAAGTTACATCATCAACTACAACAACTCTTGGTAATTGGAATCAAATTTCTGTTACACGAAAAGATAATGTAATTAGTATTTTAGTAAATGGGGTAGTAAAAAATACAATTGCTATTACAACAGCTATTGTTACTCCAACCTATTCTTTTAGATTAGCAATTTTAAATGGTCTTACTGATTATAGTTTTAATGGATTAATGAACCAAGTTCAATTCTATTCAGAGGGATTTACTCCAGCAGATATATTAGGGGATTTTAATATTGACAAAGCAAGATTTGGATTATGAAAAAATTAATATTTATAATATTCGTTCTAATAGCATTTCAAATGAGTGCACAAGATTCTACATATGTAGAACCACCTGTAGTTTATGGCTATTCTCATCATCCAAAGTTGGGAAATACAGAACTTTGGCACAGAGCTTCAGAAACCAGATATGAATGTATATATTTAAGACTTGCTGTAGAAGCTGATGGGAATGTGTTTAAGTTGATTGAAATGGATCCAGATTACAGAATACTAAAAGAAAGTTGGAATTACAGTGTAATAAGTCAAGAAATAATAAGACTCACATTAAGGAGAACACCTTATTTGGGAGAATAAAAACATTTTAAACAGTTAAGTATGTCTATCCTTTTAAACACCAATTTCCACATACTTGCGCCTGCACCTATTGACGTACGGATGCAGGTTGCAACATATGCCGGACTGGATGCAATTGTCATCAAGTATGATCATATGATCTGTCATGTGATAGATGAAGAGTTGGACTATATCTATCATGCAGAAATACCTGAATGGGTTCCAAGGAACTATGGAGCAGTATGGGGAGAGATTACAGGTGATATTACAAATCAGACAGACCTTATAGACTATCTTGTTATCAACTATGCACCTATTGACCACACTCATCCGTGTCCTGATCCAGTATGTCCACATGGACACTGGCCTGCTGATATTTATGATATAGATGGAATAGTGACTTGGGTAAGAGAACATGAAGCAATCAACTATATCTTGGTAGGTTCTGACGATTCAACTGGTGTTTTTCAAGGTACAATGAGTAACTTTACCATAACAGATGGTACAAATTCAGCACTTATTGAAGATGGTGAGACCATAGAGTTCTCGCCTGATTTTTCATTGAACCCAACTACACAGGTAGTCAGTTATATTGAAACTGACCCTACTGTACCGGCACATGTAAAAGCAATTACAACTGGTGATATAAGTGAGTGGGATATGGCTTATGCACATGCTATCTCAAATCATAATTATGAATGGTGGTTAGATAATCCTGCAGGTGATGGGTACGTTCTTGTATCCACAGTAGCAGGAGTGAGAACTTGGGTAGATGCATCCACTATAGGTGTAACCGACCATACTCTGCTTACAAATATCGGAACCAATACTCATGTTCAGATTGATTCCCATATCGCAGACTCAACAATACATTTTCTGCTTTCTGATGCCTACTTTAATTTGCAAACTGATAGTGTGCAAAGAACTACTATAGGTGCAGGTGATATACTTGACATCATAGCAGGAACAGACATTACTGTATCTTATGGAGCTGGAGGAAAAGTGACAATTAATTCCACGTCATCTGGAATTACAGACCACACACTTCTGACCAATATAGGTACAAATACTCATGTACAGATTGATACTCATATAGCTGACGGTTCTATCCATACGGATACATGGCAGGCAAACACACAAGCACAGGAAGGGTATGTATCTGCAGGAGGGTCAAATTATAATTACATGTGGGCAACTGATGGTGCAGGTAACCCGGCATGGAGACCATACATCTCTGCAGTATCAGGAGGAATGGTGGTACATGATCAGGACATTGCTTCACAGACATGGACCTTTGTACATGGACTGGGATTTCAGAATCCTCAATTTTCAGTATGGGATGCAAAAACAGTTAATGGTGAAGTGGTATATCCTACATACATCAGGGCATTGAGTGATACTACTGCTGAGATATATTTTTCCACAGCAGCTACAGGACGGGCGACTGCAATGATTGGTGGTGTACCGGTTGGAGTATATGAACCGGTGCTAGGTAATCCATCTTCTGATGGAGACGTTCTTTCATCAACTATAGCTGGGTCAAGAACCTGGATAACACCACTCAGCAGTCCATTGACAACAAAAGGAGATATATGGACATATGATTCAGCAGATCAAAGACTTGCAGTGGGTGCTACGTTGGGAATGGTATTGTCTGTTGATGCTACAGAACCTACAGGATTGAAATGGATTGTTCCTGCAACTGGTGGAGGTGGAACAGAATTATTGGATGAGGGTAATGGTGATGGTCTGGTAATTGCAGGTAGAACTGCTGGTAATTATGGAAACGTAGGACAATTCGCAGTAGATCTATCATACTCTAGTGGAGTTTCCAGTGTATTTGGAGCTACCGGATATGCATCTTTTGCAGCAGGAGAAGATGTAGAAGCATCAGGACAAAATGCAACAGCAATAGGATATGGAACAGTTGCATCAGGAGATTATTCTGTAGCTATTGGGGATGGTGCAGAAGCTACAGCCTCAGATGCAATTGCATTTGGGTACAGTGCTTTATCAAGTGGATCAGAAAGTATAGCATTGGGTAGTGGTTCGGCCACATCTTCTTATGCTATTACTATTGGAGATGGTACATTGGCAGATGCAGTAAGTGCAGTAGCTATAGGTTCTTCAGCAGATGCAGGAGGAATAAATGCTGTAGCTTTTGGTAAAAACTCGGATGCTGGAGGAAATGATTCCATAGCAATTGGTGGTGGAGCAATTACTGGGGCAACGGTATCAAGTGCAGGCGCAGCAGGAGATGGAGCAATAGCAATAGGCTCAGGAGCATCAGTTGCTCAATCACAGGGAATTGCAATAGGTAAATCAGCTGCATCAGGTGGTACTGGTAGTGGTGGTATTGCCATAGGTGTCAGTTCAACTGCGTCAGGATACAGGTCAGTAGCTTTAGGTGCTTTTGCAGTATCGTCTGGTAGTAAATCTATTGCAATAGGTACTGATGGAGATACAAATGCCTACTCTTACTTTGAAATTTCAATGGGGCAATGGGGAACAGCTTACACTCCTGGTTCTACATTTGCATGGGATAATGATGATAGACTATTTAATATAGGAATAGGTACAGCAGTTGGAACAAGGCATGATGCTTTTACAATATTAAAAGGTGGAGAAATAGGAATTGGTTATGATAATTTTGAAGCGAGTCATAGTGGTCTTGTACAAGTTGAAATAGCAGGAGCTATACAGTCACATAAAGCTGTAAGTGATGATGTTTCTACTACAAGAAATCTTGCATTAGCTGATAGAGATACAATTGTAACTATGAGTAATGCAGGTGCAATTTCATGTGTAATTCCTGCAAATGCTTCTGTTGCTTTTCCAATAGGAACTGAAATAGTATTAGCTAATAAAGGAACTGGGGTAGTAACTGTAAGTATAACTACAGATACATTGAATACAGAATTAGGAGGTTTAACAATTCCTCAATATGGAATGAGAACAATTAGAAAAATAACAGCTACAAGTTGGTTATTAGGATATTAAAGATATAAAAATATGGCTTCGCATTATACATTAACAGTAATTGATACCTTATACGCTCTGGGGCTTGTAGATGCTCATGGGCAAGATGTCCTTGCAGCACGATTCATTAAAGATGCTGCAGGTGCAGAGGATTTCCTTATGGGCGATGGAGCAAGTGGGAAATTAGTAGAAGGAACAGGTATCACATTTAATTGGGTAGGTTCTCAGCTTACCATTACAGCTTCAGGTGCAGGTGTTGCAAGTGTAACAGCAGGTGATGGACTGGTAGATACCGGTACGGCATCGGATCCGGTTGTTGATGTGGTATCCCATGCAGGCTCAGCAGGTACGATAGGTACCATTGTGGTGGGCGCAGATTCAATTGGTGTGGCTCTTGGGGCTACCTCAACAGTTGCGGCACCCGGGGATCATACACATCCAGGTTATGTAAATTCAGGTCTGGAAGCTATTCAAGAACCTACAAATACAGGTTGGAGACTTATAGGAAGAAACCCTACACACTTTGGTAATATAGGAGATCAAGCCATAGATTTCAGTTCTCGATATGCTGACGTAACAGGATTGCTTGGAGCAACAGGTGCTTCTGCAGTAGCATTCGGAGAAGATAATATTGCATCAGGGTGGGGGTCTTTTGTACAAGGTAATCTATGTGTTGCAAATGGAACATTGGCTTGGGCAGTTGGTCTTGAAAATACTGCTACTAATTATAATAATTGGGCTATCGGATACAGTAGTAATGCTACAGGATTATTTGAGTGTTACACATTTGGGACCAATAATGATTCTTCTTCAGCTTCCTCTTTTACAGCTGGGTTAAGTTTGAACAATGATGCAAACTGGGGCTCTGCTATGTTTGGAGCTGCCAATGAATTATATACAGGTGGTGGTGGTACACCATTAGCTACTGATAGAATTCTTGTAGTGGGTAATGGTACATATTCAGGTTCAAATCCTTGGCCTGCAATAGTAAGAAGCAATGCATTCCATATACTACGAGCAGGAGAACTTATAGCTCCATCACTTACTACTACAATGATTGATGCTGAGGCGACTGGTCGGGTTCTGGTGACCAGAGAGTATTTGACTGGGGCAGGGTATTCAAGCCCACTTACTACTCAAGGTGACATATTTTACTACAGTTCTTCAGATGACAGGTTGCCGATAGGTGCCAATGGTAAAGTTCTTACAGTTGTAGCAGGCGTACCATCTTGGGAAACATCTCCTTTAGGTGTGACTGACCATACATTGCTTTCTAATATAGGATCTAATACACATGCTCAGATAGACTCACATATTGCTACAACACATTATACCTCTTGGGCATTGTATGAAAATGGTGTACTCAAAGATAATATCACACAAGGAAACAATGTGGATTTCAGAGACGGAGATGGTGTTGAAGTAGTATGGTCCACTGGTACGGATTTGACATTCAACAATACAGATAAGGGTTCTTCTCAAAATATATTCAAGAACATTGCAGTTTCAGGACAATCTACAGTGGTTGCAGATAACAATGATGATGTACTTACTTTCGTATCAGGAACAGGTATGGATTCCATAACAACTTCTGCAGATACCATTACATTCAATGCAGTAGGGATTGCAAATCTTACAGCAGCATATACTACAACTACTGTAACCATTGAATCTGATACAGGTACCAATGCAGTAATAAATGCTGCTACCAATGCCTTGGCAGGACTTGTCACTACTGGTGCTCAAACTTGGGCAGGTGTGAAAACCTTTGAGGATGTCACTGAGTCCACATCTTCTTCAACTGGAGCTGTTGTAATTGCAGGTGGATTAGGTATCGGAAAAGACCTTAATGTGGACGGTGGGGATATATCGCTTACCAACGGAAACAATGCATACTTTAATTTTGAGATGTATGGTTCCTGGTCAGGTGGTGGAGGTACTTTTATCATGCGTCCAAACAATTATGGTTCACACACACCTGATGCAATTCAACCGGTAGACAGTATCCTGTACCGAAGAGGATTGAACTATGAGCCGTTTGGCACTATACCGTTCGGCGTATACTCTTATAACGTAGGTGGTAATGGTAATGCAAGGGGAAATAAATTACTGCACGCAGGGTGGTTTACAGGTCGTCCAATAGGAAGCAGTATGTCAGTGGATATTGATCAGGATGTATTGCTTGCACCTGATATTGCAATGGTGGATATTGACAGGGGTGGAGATAAAGCTCTTATCACAAAAGAGTATCTGGATGCTGCAATAACTGCTATAGCTGAAGTAAATGACCTGTCAGCTTCAGTGACTTGGGCAAATGTTCCAGATGCCAATATCACAGAGGCAAGTGTAACCCAACATGAAGCTGCACTGAGTATATCAACCAGTCAAATATCGGATGAGACAGAACTTGTGATGAATGATACAGATACGTACTCATCTCATCCTGACGCACAAAAAATTATAACCCTTACATCAGCTGAGTATGGTGCAATAGGGACACCGGATGCCAACACCCTTTATTTTGTGATATGAGTATAAAGATAGGATCCACGGACATACCAGATATCAAACTGGGCTCTACACAAATAAGTGCTGTGTATCAGGGTTCTAACTTAATATGGGGAGGACTTACATCTTTCTTAATGGGAAGTGGGGCTTGGACTACACCTACACAAGCTTGTGCTGATGCAGAAGATACTCAAATGTGGCATGATGGAGTTGGAGCATACCCAGTTAATGGCGATATTATATATACAAATGCAGGTGGGTTGACAACACATCCCGGAAATGCAATTAAATATTACCAATTAGGTGGAGGGTCTCAAGGGAATATAGGATTAGGAACAGGGGTAGTGGCAAACAAATTTGCATGCCCATAAAATTTAAATATTAATCGTAACTTGCATGCTATTATGACACTACAAGGAACAAAGGATTTTACTAACAAAGTGTTAGATGTTACAGAGAAAAAAGTAACAAAACCTATTATTGATTTGCTGTTAGGTAAAACCATGAGCAGGAAATTGCAGGTTCTTATCATTGCAACCTGGCTTGTTGATGGGGGTAAGATCAGTGGTGACATGTGGGGTTTTATAGCGTTGCTTTATATACTTGGAATATACTGGCTCAATCATGTTCAGGCGATGGCCAAATTAGGCAAGGACTGGATGGGTAAAGCTAATAATAAATTTGGGGGTTCAGGTTCAGAGTCAGAATTTTATTCTGAAGATAATCCACATCATTCACATAAAAACAAACATTAAAATATAAGGGATATGACACAAGCAACGAAAAATTATATCAAACAGAATTGGTTTTCAGGAATTAATTTAATATTACTTATAGGTATTATTATAAACTTATCTTCTTGGAAACAAAAGACTGATGATGATATTGAAGTACTGCAGGTACATGCAGGAGATGAAACAGTTCATATGCCTTTCGAAAAGAAAATAGAAGTATTTGTACCTAGGATAGAACTTGAAAAAGAATTCAAGTATATAAAGGACCAATTAGACAGAATTGAAAATAAACTTGATTAATGAGTGCAGTAAGACAATTCACAGACAAAGAACTCTTGGAAAGAGTTGAAGAAGTAGGAGGAACTATTCCCAACAGAGGTAAATACCTTGTTATAGGGGTTCAATCATTGGAAGATTATTTCAATATATTTGATGATAAGTTCTATGTGTATGATGGATCTAAATTTGTCATGTGGAGTACCGGTACCACCAACGCAGGAAAGACAGTATTGTTCTACTTCAATCAATACAATTTGAGTGGAGCTGCAGTGTGGAAGACAAATCAATTTGTACTGGATTGTTTTAAGCCTGGCTACCATAAAGGAAGGATGAAGGCTCTTAGAGCCAACAAACCTATTTACTATTACAGGGATAGTGACAAGGATTCCAAGGCTGAAGAGCAGGGAAAACTATACTATGCGAATATATGGGCCAATATGCATGGAGTGGATTATGACCCTTTCAGTACAGCTATAAAACAAAATATCAATGGGTGGAGCTTTGCCTGTCAGGTCTGGAACAGAATGACTGATTACAGGGCTTTGATAAAAGCAACTTGGGCGCGAGCAAGAACTGTTGATTATGCACTTTTAAAAGAATGGTAATGAATAATTTAAAAAAATATTGGATATTATATGCTGTCTTGATGGCTGTGATAGGGGCTATTGGGTGGATTTTCACTCAGGGTGGAATTAGTGTAGAAAAAGAAAGTAGGTTATTTACTACACCAGAAAAGAGGATTGAAACTGAATCTTACATGGATCAACAACCTTCTCCTGCTCAAAACATGCGAGCTTATATTCTTGATAGTGTTGAAAAAACTCATAGGATAAAATCAAGAAACAAGAGAGATTCTCTCTATAAACTGGAAGTAGAATTACGATTGGAAGAAGCTAAAGCGAGAAAAAGAACAGATTCAATTGTAATATTGAATGCTGACCAAATGTATCAGATTAAAGATGAAATCAGACAACTCAAAGAACAATGAAAAATTTATTTTATATAATTATATTGGTAATATTCACTAATTGTTTAGGTTCTAAAACGGTTAGTGAATCTTCTATTGCTACAAAGGAAGTAGATAAATCTGAAAAGGTAAAAGACTCTGTTTCAACCAAGGATACCAACAAGGCAATTGATGATAAGATCGTCACACCAGTACCACAGACTGGTAACGCTGAGATGGATGCAAGATTTGATGCATTGCTTTCAGCTATGAATACGTCCAAGAGCTCAGGAGACAATTCCTACAAGCGTTACTACGACCAAAAGACACGAGAACTCATAGAAGAATTTAAGATCGGTGAGACATCCTCTGAGAAGACAGATGTCAATGAGAGTGAAAAGATTGAAAAGACTTTTGAAGAGCAGCAAAATGAATACTTTAAGAAGAAGATTACAACAATGCCTTGGTATTTGTGGCTTGCTCTATTTATCTTTTTGTGGCCTACTATATGGAAGTTTTTAAAACCGATCATACAAGTAGCTACCGGACCTGCCAACATAGTTACAGGAGTATCAAATCTTATAAAACCTAAGAAATAATGGCATATACTAATGCTGAGAACCAAGTATGGAATGATTTGCACGACGGCAAACGAGTCCCTATTAATGATACAGGGGTTCCGGGCAAGGGTTGTGCACTTCACGGTACCAGAGCAGACTGGAAGGAAGGTTCTGTAAACAAAGCTGTATACCATACATGGATTTTACATAATACTTTTCCTGCAGGCAGTCTAAGTGATGCTGAGAATGGCATCTTAGACCTGTTGAGGTGTACATATTTTGTGATCAGGGAAATGCTCTACGGTTTCAATGAAGATGCTCATCACAAGCGTCCCGGGGATATGATGGCATTCAGGGGATACCCGACAGCTACAGTAGCAGGCCATGCTCTTGAGAAGGTTCTTGCTACAAGTGGTAATGACTGGACATATGAAGGTGCAATAGGACCCAATTCAGGATTATATACCATTTGGGCACATAGCGTCACACTGAATTTGGCAATGCCTTATGCTTTCCAGTATACAATTACCTTTACACATCCTGACAGTTCCATAGAAGTATGGGAACTTCAAATAGCAGCAGGAGAAACAGTTACTTCACATTATAGAGCAGTGGGTGCTTCAATATGGATACCACTTCCTAACAATAAGATGTATTTCTCTTCAGATATGAATGGACTTTCCGGTGATCAAGGAGCTGAAGTGGTGTACAGTCTGACTCTTCAAGAACCATATTATGGAGTTCTTCCTACTATCAGCACACTTATAACTGAAGCTGAATACAATCCAGTCTCACCAGATCCGGCATATCCAATTGGTCAGGCTTACCATCAACCTCAGATAAATGACGTACCATGTATGGTCAATACATGTAATGAGATTGAAGATACAAGACTCTTTGCAGGTAATGGAGGTGTTCCTACACCTTTGTTCATATCTGATGGTGATACCTTTAATGTGGGTGCTCGTGTGTGGTTGGATGATGCTGCTACAGTACAAGCGCCTACAGGAATGTATGTCTGGGCTCATTATACTGATGAGTTTGAAACCATTACACCTGAAACCTTTGGAACTATGACAGCTCTTGTCACAAGTTATACGAGTGGCTCAGCAAAGATTGTATGGGATGGAGCAGAGAATGCACCTAATGTAATTTCCATGATGGAATTCTTAACAGGACAATCATCTGCAGACCAGAGTATAGAATACCCACTTATAGCAAGTGGATTTGATGCTTATGATTCAGGAATGATCAAGATATTTGATATAAATATAAATATTCTTTCAAGAGCTAAATGGGAATGGGACGGCTCACAATACTTCATATCACTTACAAATGTGACAGTCTCTCATGATTATCCTGGTGGTACAGGTGTACTGTTATGGTCTAACGGGGATTCTACCAACAATGTAATTTATACAATTACTCAATATATCTATGTGGATACCAACGGAGAAATAGGTACAGTCTATAAGAATATCATAGGAACTGGACCGGGTTGTTGGACTAATTCACCATGTACATAAAATGAGAAACCCTGCCATTGCTGACAGGGTTTATTCACATAAATAAAATAAAATCAACTACTTTTCAGCAGCATCTTCTGTTGCCGGAGGATCATAAGGTTGAAATCCTCCATTAATGATGTCGAAAAAGACTTTTTTAGTATGTTCTTTTCCTAACAACAGTTCGTTTAGAGCACCTACCAGTGCTGTGACTGTTTGAGCAGGTACTAAATAATGTGTTGGTGCTTTTTGCGGCATTTGTTTTACCGGCGTTTCTTTTTTAACTGGGGCTTTTCTTCGCGCTTGTTTCGCCATGTTTTAAAATTTTAAGTTATTATTTAGAACAAAAATACAAGAAATTATTTTCATAACAAAATTTATTATATTTTAATTTTATTTGTGTATGAAAATATTTTATTATACATTTGTACTTGTAAAGGATAAAATACTTTGATACATTCTTAGCATTCGTCACGCTATAAAGAGCCAGTTCTAACAACGCTGGCTCTTTTTTATGGTGTTTCCTGTACTTGTGCAACTATTTTAGTCCACCCTTTTTCCGGGTTCTTTCTTATAATAGCGTACTTCTCATTGTTATTTGCTCCACAAGCAGTATACTTTTTAGAGATCTCGAAGAACAATGCAACTAATTCATCTGCTGTGTAAGTAATTTCTGTATACTCTACAAGTTCTGTAGCTAATGATTCAAAGCTGTGCTGAGCAATAACAGGTTGTCCTGCACATTCTTGTAGAGGATCCTGATGCCAGAGGAACTGTTCTTCTATTGTTAAGGTTTCTGTAGCCATGATTTTTATTTTAGGTAAAGTTATAACATTTAATTAAAATACACTATATTTGTATAGTTCATAAGGTTTTAAGTTAAACAAAAAGTTATTCTTGATTCAAAAGCTCTACTTCGGTGGGGCTTTTTCAGTTTTGTCCAGTTTATTATCGAATTAACTGGACATTTACAAGAATAAAAATACCCATATTAAAATGTTACATAGTACTATAACTTTTAAAAAGGGCACTCTACCAAAAAATATATCAAATCCCCAGATCATCCATAACCATTCTTTTATTCCTATTGGATCATTTGGAACTTTTAGTCGCAAAATTTTCCAATTTTTATTGTAATAATTTTTATTAACTTTCATAATATTTAGTATTTACAGTTTATTTAGATTGTCTTTTAAAAATAAAAGTGTGGTTAGCAAATTCGTGTACATTATCCCTAAAGTTCTTTGATATGATATACACCAATTCCCAACCCTCTTTTCCTTTTTTGTTTAAATACGTTTCCATATGTGAAAGATTTACTTCGTGAACTCCTTTATATTCAGTTTTATATTCCCACATAATTACAGTATTAATGATAGTATTGATATAATTCCTATTACGATTGTAACCATACAACCACCACCACCAACTTTTTTATATCTTCTATTTTTCGCCTGTTTAGGACTTAATGATTTTTCCATGATTATTACAGTTTTAAAATTATTCTTTTGTCCAGTTTTTTAACTAATTAACTGGACTTTTTAACAAATACTTGCACCACAATCTTTCTTACAAGGACTGTGTTTCAATACAATATGTCGCCAACATCTTTTTTTAGCAAATTCTACCGTTACTCTTTTTTTGTAGTAGGTGAAATATTTTCTCATAATTACAGTTTATTTGATTGTTGTTTTATCGTCTGTTGTGGTATGATAATCTTCATACATCGTGAATTGCTCTATTTCTGGGAAATATGTCATAATTACAGTATTTAGTCACATCCCTATCACATAGGTTTTGTGAGTGAATTTTCTCTATTTTACTCGCTTAGTCACATTACAGTCACATAAGAATATTACAGTTTTAAGTTATCTTTTATATCAGCCATAAATAGAATTACCTTATTTCTCAACTGATAATATTTTCTATATTTCCTATCTCTTTTTGCTCGTTCTTTCCACTTATTAGCAGTTTCCATAATTACAGTTTAAAGTTAATAATTCCTTCTATTATTTTACAATGTCTAATCGGATGCCAACTCATTGCTGCACCCCACGATTTAGTCGGTAAAACATCATTACCACTTATTTTTTTTGCTATAAATATTCTACCTAAATAAAAATACATTTGTCCTTTCTTCATAATTACAGTATTAATGTTATTATCATTATAGTTGCAACGCAAAACATCACTCCTATTATAAATCCATAGGTAAACCATTTTGCATTTAATTTTCTTCTAGTATTCCGAATAGCTTTGTCAATTATATTTACATCGTTTCCCATAATTACAGTTTATTTATATTTTGGTTTAAAAAATTCTATTGCTTTATGAAAATAAGACCAACTTACATACAAGAAATAATACTTGTTAGAAAAAAGTGTTAGCCATAAATTATCAAATGAGTAATTAATCTCTTTTTTACCCATATCATATTCCCTATAATCTTTATTGGTTCTTAAATTACTTCTGTACGCTATTGAAATTTCTAACAGAGTTAATCCTTTAAACGTATATTGATAATCAAAAGACTTAAATAATGCTTTTTCTTTCACTCCTGTTTTAAATTCATTATTGTAATAACTCCACGTTCTCATAATTACAGTTTTAGGTGTTTTTTATAATCTTCAAAATTTTCATATTTCCATTTTTCTTGTACAAAATCATTAAATCCATTTGGCATACCTGAATATGACCTACCACTATTAAAAGCGTTTTTTAAATCTTGTTCTGTTATCATAATTACACTAATTTTGTATTAATAATTTTCCTTTTTCAGTAATTTCAAAAGTAGAAATGCTAATATGGTTGCCGTTTTCATCCCACCTTGACCTTTTTGCCAATCCTAATATTTCGAGTTTAGATAAATAACTTCCTCCACACAACCAGCCCGCTTTACCTCTGGTAGCCCCATTTCCTTGATTTGACACTTTTTTATGCATATTACTATCAGTCCACATTCTTAATGCAAAATCTCTTGCTGAAACCTGTCTTTTACTTGCTAAAATTTCAAGTGCTTTTCTCTGTTTTGTCGTAATTTCCATATTCTACAGTTTAATAAGAATGTGCATTTTGTGCGTTATCAATAGCTCGTTTTAATTGCTCAGCTAAAACAGTATATGTTTTACCATTCATTTCAACATTAACAAACTCTTTCCTATTCCAATGATTTGTAATTCTTATTTTAGGTCTTTCAGAACTAAGTCCTTTAGTTTCTGTTCCGTCAACTTCGTAAGTGTCAACCATGTTTATTGTTTCAAATTTGTTCATATTCTTTAAATTTTACAATTTAATATTTTAAAAATTCTTCTCTGTTAGAGTAGTCAATACTACAATCTGTAGCATAATTATACGGTATATTTTCTTTCATAATAAGTATGTTTTAATTTTATGTAATTTGTATCAGTTTAACCAATTATCAATAGGTAATGCATTCCAATTTTTAATGCTTTTTGCTGTAAAGGTTTTGTCTGTAAAGAAATACCTTGTAGGTGTAAAGGTTCTCATCCAAAGATATGGGCCTTCTGCTTTAAACTTTCCTTTTTTAGTTTTACCCATAGGGTAGTTGTATACTTTATTTACATACAGTGCCATTTTTTCCCATACCCATTTTTGTTTTACTCTAAAAGATGCATCTGAAGTATTTCGACCTCCGTAACCTGGTGGAGCTTTAACCTCTACTAATGAAAAGTATTTTTCTGTTGTAGGTTCTTGATGTGCTATAAAATAAGTACCTTCAAATTGATCCATTGTAGACCAAATCTTATTCCATCCTTTTTGAGTCCACCATAGAACCCTGTCAGGTTTATAGGTGATTGATTCAAGTATAACATAATTTCTTCCTTTAGCAGATTTAACTATTTTTTCGAAAAGTTTAATTACTCCATAATCTACAGGAGTATCAACTCTTTCAATGAAACCGGCTTCTATCATTTCCTGACACCAGAAATCAAACCATTCTTCTTGTGTAGGATTATTTAATTTTTTCATTACATTGTCCAATCAGGAATATTTTTAGGTTCATAATTATTTTCTATAGCTGTTCTGACTTCTACAATAGCGAATTTATTTTTAAAGGTATGATTTATTTTTTGTTCAATTTCAATATACCGGTCTAATAATTCCGGGTTAGCTTTACCTGCTACAACCAGTGCATCAAATGGTGAGAAAATACAAAATACGCAAGATAGTCTCGGCATTTTCAAGTCATATGCATAATGATAAGGTAAACTATTGTGTTTGATAACTCTCCAGACTCGGTCAACTTTCCATGTATGTATAGGTAAATAATCATCTACAGTTCTTCTTTTAGTAGTGAGCATTTTATTAGGAGCTAAAACTAATTTCTTACTTCTGGCTGGACTTTCTTCTTTCCTAAAACCAAATACATAAAGAACCTTACAAATTCCCATAGATTTTGTGAGCATAGTAACTACTCTGGCACCCGGTCCTCTTTTAAAGTCACTGGTACAATAGCGTTGTGCACTTGAAGGCCATTTTGCTCTTCGTTCTACATATTCCAACAGGTCTTCTTCATACCCATTTTTATCTCGTCTTTTGGAAATATAAATTCTAAGTCCAAACAGATGAGCTTGTTTTATAGCCAATTCCCGTGTACCTTTCCATTCCATTTCTCCAAGGTCTTGATGAGATACAACAATGTTCTTTTTACTGTAATTTTGTCTGGCTGCTATACTACAGATTTCAAAAATAGAGCAAAGACTGTCTTTTCCAGCACTGGAATTAATTATTATAAGATCGTATTGATGTAAATCAATTGTAGTTTTATCCATATTCTTCCAAAGTTATAGGTTTTTTACTGATAATAATAGGGTTAGAAAAAGTTTTCTTGAGTGTTGATAATTTACCATGCCAATATGCAAGTCCATCGGGACCTATATATTCAATTCTTAGTTCTGATTCCATGTTATTTATATTTAAACCCTCTGCTTAAGCACAGAGGGAATTGTAATTTGCATTAATAAGTGCAACAGCTTGATCTACCTGTACAGCATTTCCAATGTGTTTTTTCTGTTCGGTAATAGTACCTCGCATCTTATAATCATCGGGAAAGCCTTGAATCCTTTTCAGTTCTAACAAATTTAGCATACGCATCTTGATATCTGTGATACCGTGTACACGCATGAAATGTTTTATCTTGAACATGATAAGAGAGTCATCAGGTAAAAACTCCACTGTAGGTATACCTACCTCAGTCTTAATGTAGTAAGGTGGTTTTTTATCCATACGTGCAATAAGAGTAAAGGAAGGTTTATCCAAACTTTGTCCTACACGCCCGTATTGAGTATCAGTGAGCCACTCGGGAGACACAATATATTTATGTTTTCTGCAGGCAAGCACTGTTGGTGATGGTTCTGTGACCGGAGTTCCAACATTTCTGAAACTTGGATCCATAAGCCATGTACTCATAAGTTTGTGCTTTGGATTTGTAGTTACAGTTCCAGCAGGTCTGTTGAGAAAACTTGCAGTAAAGTTAGAGTAGTCATACAGTAAATAATTAAGAGCAAATCGATCCTTGGTAACAACTGTTGGACAGGGCCTCTCAAGAGATTGCGCTCTACCATTGCCATAATATTCTGTGAGAAACAGTGGTTGTACAATTGCCTGATTGCATGCTGTTGTAAGTGTACCTGCAGGACGTTCAATACTTGTGACCTTTCCTTTAGGTCTGCCAGAGTAATATTTCTTCATAAAAGCAGTTTCACCTGCAAATTTCTGTAAACCGGCATAAATACGCTCAAGTGTATTGTCTACTAAATCTTTCTTACGTGTAAAAATACTGTTACCTTGATCGTGTAATTCAAGAACTTCCTTGACTGCTCTCCAAGGTTCTTTACCAAACTCAAACAGTCCATCTTTCCTCCTGAATTTTTTCGGATCATAATGAGTCCCTTCAGGAAAATCAATAGGCAGGTTACCATAAGCAAATACACCAAAGTATCTTCGACGTATTTGAGCAGCTCCATAATCAGCAGCATTCAGGATCCTGTAGTCATATGAGAATCCATATTGTTTTACAGCTTCTACCCATTTGGTATAATCACATCCTTTCTTCATTGAGATAGGACGTCCGTTCTCATCAAGTGGTCCCCAAGCCAAGAACTCTGCAACATTCTCAATATACAGGTAATCAGGTTTAAGGTGTTCAAGGTACATCAACAAATCCCATGCAAGAGTTCTACTGTCAGCATCCCGTGGTAGTCCTCCTTTTGCCTTTGAGTAGTTAGTACACTCAAGAGATGCCCAAATATTGATATGACAGCTCGGATCTCGTTCACGTAAGATTTTTACAAGTTTTTTAAGTTTCACCACAACAGCGAAATCTCTGATATCCTCAATGAAATGAAGACAGTCAGGATGGTTCTCCAGATGAGAAGCAATAGCTGTAGAGTCATGATTGACACAAGCTACCACTCCTGCATTGGCTTCTGCCAAGTGGATGCCGGTAGATGTACCACCGGCGCCACTGAACAGGTCTATCCAATATATAATTGGTTTACTCATCTTCTAAATATTTTTGGTATCTTTTATCAAATTCTCTTTCAGAATCGAAATCCAACTCTCTATCAGCACCATTCTCAGCTAACTCAATGTTTATATTATCTTCATTAGCTTCATACCACTCTTCAAAATTAAGTTTCTTGTTCATAATTGAGTATTTTTAATCCAAGCAACAAATTTATTCTTTGATGCAGTAGGAAGTTTAGTAAATTCATTAATTAAATTCCCTGTAAAAAGGTCTATTACCTGTGGACTCAGATTATCTTCTTCAACAGTCACTTCTTGTGGATCTGATCCACCTCCAGTGCTTACATAATATGTGAATAATTTACTCATTATCTATCAGTTAAATCTTCACCAAAATTCTCTTCATCTAAACTCCACCCTTGATGTTGTATCAAGAGTTCTGCCTCAAAACTATGAGGTGGTTGTATTTTAGCTTCTTGCACCAAAATTCTAAGTAGTTCAACTACTTGCTCTACTTGAAATTCTCCATTAGGTGTTCTATCAGCATACACATTACAATTAAGCATATCACCGTCTACATGAATTTCCTGTAAATTAAAATGTGCAGGTTCTTTTATTCGTTCAGAAGTCAACTCTTCTATTTTTTGAAGCTGTTTATATACTAAATCAGCATCTTCTTCAGTTTGGAACATTATTTGTATGTCCCCATTTGTACAAACTCCCATAATCAATTTCTTAAATTTCCTTTAGTATAATGAGCATGTCTTGGACAACCACCAGGTTTAGTTGGTGCCATACCGGTAAATTTGATACGTTTACCTACAATACTTGTAGCAGGTCCTCCTCCAAGCAATGCTCTTCTGTCAGCATGATTAAAGCCATTTAAAGATACAATAAGCTCATTGCCATCATCCATACGTACTCTGAATCCTTTAGCTAATCCTGATGGAATTCTATCTTCCTTGAGTTGAGATGTTTTACTACGTCCCAGTTCATTGATAGTTCTTTCAGCGCCAGCTCTGGCTTCAGTTCCTTCTTCTATTGCCACAATAACACCTTCAAAATCCTTGTTGGAATCCTTGATCTTGAATGCTTGGCCGGCGTTAAGAGTGTACCTGCCCATTTTATAAGCAGAGTCCTTGTGCATCATCACCAGTCCCTCACCACCATCAAGTATAGCCTGATCATAGGCTTGGTAGATAGCATCAATATAAGAGAACTTCCATTGTTGGATAAGGATTCCATCATCTCCATGAACGTGTTGACGATTAAAGATGCGCTGTAATGCCATATATCTTTCCAGCTTGGTTCTGTCATCACCATCCATAAATACATGGTCAAATACGTAGAACTTAAGCTCAGGATGCCAAGTGGTAAGCCATTCAACTGTCCGTCCAGGGTATTTCCAGCCCTTTGCCGGATCTCCTTGCGTTTTCTCCCATAATTTAGTGTACTTAGCTATGGTTTTATCTGATGTTACATCTTCAGTCTTGAAGAAATGCATCAATTCAGAAAAGTTCATGTTAGGTGCATAGAACTCTGCCTCAATTACTCCTGAATGTTGAGTAAGCAAGGCAAAATCCTCTGCCATTCTATTGACATGCAAAGACGGCAATCCTTTCAGGCTTCTTCCTTTTACGGTTCCATCATGAAAGAGCTCAACTCTTGCACCATCAAATTTATGGGATATCATCCAATCCAATGGATTTCCTATGCGTGATTCCCAATCTATAGATTCTCCTGCTTTATCGTTAGGCAGGAGTTGTGGTTTAAATTGTTTCATTTTTCTTTGTTATGTAAGTTTAAAATAACTTCTTTATTATGATATAATCCAGCCATACATAGTTCTAAAAATAATGAATTGTATAGTCGCCCTACTTCATTTTGAAAAACTTCTTCTGTCATGTGAGGTGTAAGTATAGTTTCTTTCACTATAACAAGAGTATCTTTATAATATATTAAAATTTTATATCGATGTTCATTATTAGCTATACGTAATCTCCATATTTTAGAGTTTTCTACTACATTATTTAAGTTCTTTAATAAACCTTCAAGTCTATCATATCCTTCAGTTGCTTTCATGTTATTTTATTCTGTTTTCTATGAACCACGATTCATGTGGTCCATCTATTAGTTCATCACTTTCAGCTAAAGTTGTAACGCCCAGTTCATTTATCAAGAACCCTCTAAGAGTTTTGGTCTTATCAAGTGCTTGAAGAACCGGATGTGACATGGTAAAGCTTCCCATGGTTTTATTATAAGGTAAAGTAGATGTATGATAAATTACCTGTTTGGCCTGTTTACGCATTTCTGAGTACTGACCTCTGATAAATAATTCTACATCTACTATAAATACAGATGGAACTGTAAAAATTACAAACAGTGTACCATCAATTACCATCTCACTGATATAGTGAGGGTTGGTTCTGTAAGATGGAGCTACCATATTCTTTTTGAGTTCTACGTATATTTTTAAGCCTTCTTGATTTACATAAGAAGCTTTGAAGCAATTACCGAAAGATTTTCTGTTGAGTCCGACAAGTGGCAACACATAATAAGTTACAAGTGTATCGCCGTCTGGTATTAATAAGGACATATTCATGTTGTTTATGAATTAAATAAATTTTCACTGTTCGGTAAATCAAACATGGAGGATATATCATCGTCTTCAATAGGAATTGTTATATGATCCTCTTCAAATAGAAGAGTTTTCATTTCCTGTTTTGCATTGTCATTGATATATTCTGACCCATACTTTGAGAGCAACTTTACCATTTTATAGGTTCTGTTGGCTCGGATAAAACCTTCTTTAGACCCATACTTTTTGGTATAGGCTTGCTGAATGACCTTTGAGTATGGAGTTTCAACGTCAGCCTGGTCCAACAACTTAAGAGCTGTTGCAGGTCCGACACCTTCAATTCCACACATATTGTTGGGCATGTCTGTGGAGTCACCACATAATACCTGTATCCAAAAGAATTTTTCAGCTTCACTTCTCGTGACAGTTTTCCATCGTTGTTCAGGAGTCAAGTTCCTTTTATAAGGATTGTAATGAGTTCCAGGGATCTGGAACATGTCCTTATCCCCTGAAACTATTACACAATCCTTCCCGAATATCTCAGAATACAAAAATATTGCATCATCAGATTCTATGTATTTCAAAGCCTGAGCTCTGATATCCTTGAAAACCTTTATTATAACAGGTTTCCAAAGTAATACTGCTTCTGATGGTACGCGATGTTTCTTGTACTCAGGTAAGATTGTATTCCTGAAATTTTGATGATTCATGTCCTGATAGAACATGATAGCAAATTGACAACCGGAATTTACAACCACTGAATTAACAAAGCGTTTTACATGTGCTTCAGTAATCATTGGGTTATCCCGATTGCCTGCTTTAAATTGAACTGGAGCAACAATATGAATAATGCTGTCCAGATCAATCAATGCTGTTTTTGCTCTGGTCATATTATTACTCTTCAACAAGTTCTAAACTACCGGCATTGCGAGCATCGTTGATTCTTTGTGTTTCTTTGATTATGTCAACGTCATTTGCAACAGCTTCCTTGATAAGTTCATCTACTCTTTCAGCAGACATCTTACCGTAATCAGAAGAATGGTACATACCTTTTAAAGTAGCTTCTTCATCCCATACATTGTAAGGCATAAGTGCATCTACACGAATGGCATTTCCTTCAGATTGAAAAGAAAGAATGTCAGCAGGATCTACAAAACATGTAAGTACATGATTGTGGTCTCCACCTCTATAAAATTCAATATAGTTTAAGCCTCCTATATAAAGACCTCCACCACCATTGGAATTGTTAAGGTTTCTACGTGCATTTTTAGGTAATGATTGAACTTCACCAACTTTATACACATATCCTAGTTTGTTTCCTGAATAGAATTTATCTCCACTTTTCCATATTGCAGGTGTGAAAAGAAATTCTTCCAGATGTGCAGGCTTAATTATTTTTTCTTCTTCCAGTACAGTACCGGTTGTAGGATCAAGTACTGCAGGTATTACCTTGTACAAAGGATTTTGAACTTTGTGAAATACTCCATCAGCGTCAGCTTCCATAACCCATTTCCAAGTAACCATTTCAGCAACTTTATAAGTAGCCAACAATCCTTCTTGTGTGATGGCAATATCCTGATAGGTAGCTATATTGGTAGCAGTTTGTTCCTCCAAGGAATCATCTTCCATAAGTCTGGTTTTTTCTGCTTTATCCAAATAACATGTGGAAATATAAGTAGAAAAATAAGATGCCATAGCAGGTGTGTATCTTGGATTGGTTAACAATCGCGCCCATGCTTTGAGAACTGGTAAGAAATCCAAATTCTTGTCATAAGATTCTTCAATGTATGCCTGTAATTGCCAAGGAATAGGTTGTTTAGACCTGAATTTATCAAATTGTAGGTAATATTCTTTCGAGATAGGATTGAATATCAAATATTTACTTGAGCCTGCTATTTCCTGAGAATGCGTGCTCTTTACAAATTCCATTACTTCATCAATTCCTGCATTGGAATCAGCAAATGTTTGTATGGCTTTTTCATTGTCTTCAGTACGTGCAATGTTAAACGGTTTTCCATCGACAGTTCCTACGATGGTAGATTCAAGATTTCTGAATGTTATCATTATTCTGTGTTTTAAGTGTTATTAAGTCTTCAATTAAGTTTACGGCTTCTCCTGAAATTGTTTGAGTTTCAGGTATAAGGCCAAGTATTGGTTCAACAGATACTAACCTTTCAAGGTTCTCTCTTATTGATGTTATAAATTCCTCATCATATGAATCGATGTTGTGAATTTTATCGGAATTAAATAATTCTTTTGCTTTAGTGGCAATCTTTTTAGCGTTACCGGTCTTAACTACATGTTGAAATTCTGTGAGTCCTTCAAGATATGCAAATATATCATCAAGAACCTTTGATTTCATATCATAATCCTCCTCTAAAATAGTTCGTGGATCATAATCAATGGCATCCCTGCTAAGAGTTTTTATCTGTTTAAAATCAAGGGATGTAAAGTTACTGATTATATTGCTTTTTTGGGCAATATTAGGGTGTTTATCTACCAACTCTCTGAAGAGTCTTAAAGTATTTAAACCTCGGATGTGTTCTCCAATCATAAGTTCTCCTGTTTGTTCATTAACGGTTCTGAAATAATCTGTAATAAGGGTACCATAAGGTAGAAAATGCTTTACATTGTCCTGAGACACGTAAATTATGTGTACATCTTCAAGTTCATTGAAAATAAAAGCTGTACATTCAACCAGTTTACCCAACATTTTGTAATTGCCGGTAGTAATGACAACTTTTTTACCTTTAAAGTGTTCTTCAAGATCTTTTATCTTGATAGTTGCTTTCCGGTATATATAACTGTAAGAATCATAGTTATCAGTTCTGTCAATATCTACATCTGAATAATACTGATACAGGACTTCCTTATTTTCCCGACGTTGTTTAGCCAGGGAAATCTTGGAACCACCTACTTCAGTACCATCCAACTCTCCATCATCTTCCTTTATGACATATTCCGGATTGTAATCATCCAAATTCAAGTCAGCATATTTACCCAATAAATCAAATATATACGCATCAATATCCTTTACATTATAATCTTTTCCGTGAAATTCAAGTACATATTTTTGCCTGTCAGTTCTCTGCCTTAGATACAGTATACTTCCTACTCCATATTCATATTCCATGATGTGTTCAGCCAGACGTGGTCCCAGAGAAGTATCTTTGGCAAATACTATCTTGTACCCACGCATATCCTCAAAACTTTCTACAGTCTTTGTAGATGTAGTGACCCTGTCTTTATTATAATTCATTTTCACTCTTTTTACAGAAAAATTATAAAACAAGAATTCATATAGAAAATCATTCAAGGTAGCTTTAACAGTTCTTGGAAAATGTTCACTGGTAATATTACATTTAGGACGTATGTTGAACATACTCAAGAACTTCGAGAATACTGATGATATTGCATTCTCTCCTGTCATTCTTCCATAGGTATTGTTAAGCTCAAAGAGATTCTCAGTATTACTCACTTCCAATAAGGATGTGATGTATTCCTGTGCTTCATCTTCAGCTCTTTTGATAGCGTGCAGGATAACAAGTTTTGTCTTTTCTGTCCATTTCAAAGATTCTCTTGACTGAGTAATGTCTACATCAGTAGCATGTACTTTAATTGCAAGTTTACCTTTACGGTTCTCAAGTTCAAGTTCATCCCATGAAATAGGCCCATAAGCTATACCGTCCACTAGAATATGTGGTGTGGTATAGGTGGAATATTTAGGAATGAGCAGGTTTTCAGATTCATATAACGGCTTTTCATCAAGAAATTCCACACCATCAGGTGTAGAGAGTCTTACTTTACCGTTAAAATACTGAAATTGGTCTTTTACTGCGTCTATAAACGCGTTTTTATTGTGTTTTTTAACTTCAAGGATAATCTCTACAGAGTTATCCTTATGAGTTCTTTCCCAGAAAATAGATTTCTTGTGAGAAGTTCCATCAGACATCTTGACATTCCACACTTCTTCCTTACCTGTAGGTGTATTGATAGTGATTGCTTCATAATCATTCTTGAATATCATAAAGGATGTCTTATATCCATTATAAGTGGTATTCATGATGAAATATTCCACTCCTGTTGCAAGTCCTGCCTTGGCTCCGGATCCAAATTTTCCTATCACGTTTTTCATGTTTCTCTTGGAAGAGTAACCCAATTTGAAAAACCCTTTCAAGCGTTCTCCACCAAGTCCTACACCAAAATCCTTTATACGAATATTGTCTCTTGGTGAATCTACATGGTATTCAACATGAACCATATCATCAGATGATAAATGCTTTTCACTGTAATAAGATTCATCATATTCAGAATCTTTCAGTAATTTACCGTCTTGTTGTTGTCTGTAGAATCTTTCTACAGGATGTCCGTGTTGAATGTCTTTGTGAATACCTCTTTCGATAATCGCATCAAGTCCATTGCTGATCGCTTCTCTTACAAAGCTTTTTATAGGATAAGAATAAATGTCTTCTTGGATAGCTTGGAATACAAGGTCAATTGCTCCTTCGTCTATTTCCTTAAGTATGCCGGGACGTTGTTGTTCGACAACTTTAAGTTCTGCCATAATTTATTTTAGTTTATGTGTTATTAAATTCTCTAAATATTTAAGGGCTAAATCTCTTTGGCCTCTTCTTTTTGCCTGTGTGAACAGGTCTGTAGGATCTTTCTCCTTTATACTGTCATGAAACACTATCGGTTCCAGCCACGGGTACTGTTCAATGTATCGACTTTGAGCTGCTGCCCCGGCTTTATCCGGATCAAGCCAGATAAATACACGTTTATATTGTTTGTGTAGAACTTCCTTCATGAAATAAGGATTGATAGGTGTATTTTCAGACTTTCCTGCTATACACTCCCACTTAAAATGTTCCCAAAAGAATATGCATTCCTTGGTACTCTTGGTTATGATTGCAAAATCTTTCTTAAATGGTAACTGTATTGCCCCTTCAACATAAGTGTCCAGATAATCATTTCGGAATTTGTATTTCCTGTCACCAAAAGGTTGGTAGGTCTTATAGTGCCCGAGGATCTCATAACTTATTGTCAGGTCTTTGGGAACTATTGTTATATGGGAATCATCATGTTTATAATGAATCACACGTACATTTCTAGTGTAATACCTTTGTAGTGTAGCACTGCTTACTTCAAGGAAATTCCAGTAATCCACATACTCTTTAGTGGGTATGGGATGTGCTGTGATCTCAATTTTAGTAGGACTTTTCTTGGGGGGTGCTTTTTTCAAGAGTTTAGGTTTGAAATCCTTTACCTCTTCATCTGTAAGCCCCAGTCCAAAATCACTGTTTATCTGCAACAGTACAGTTTTCATTGGTGGCAGTTCACCATTCTCCATAAGTTCTTGCACAAAATCGAATACATCTCCGTACTTACCGGTACTCTGGTCTTTGAAAAGTATCTTATCTTCCCTGTATTTACTGTAATAAATAGAGAAGCTAGGGTCGTCATCCCCTTTGCGTAAAGGTGAGCTATACTTGGTATACAGTTCCAATTCTTCTCCTATATATTTACTGTAAATGGAATAATCGTCTACATACCTGAGAATTGCTTTTTTACTAAGGGCGTTTTTGTCTACATAGCTTTGTAAAATATCGTCCATAGTCAAAAAAAGCGTCAACTTAAAGCTGACGCTTTAAGTATATGTTATTCTTTTTCAGCTTTGAACAAATCAGGTTTTTCTGATTTATCTTCTACAGCTTCATTTTTGTCAGTTACAACTTCAGATTCTTTTTCTTCTGTTGTGTCTGAATCAGCATTGAACAGATTGTCTGCTTTCTTGACATCTTTCTTGGTAGATTGCTTGTCATCGGCTTTACCAGGATTTGGATCATTTCTCTTGTTTTTGATTTCCCATTCAGAGAAAGCTATCTTGGATTGCTCTGCAGTAATGGTCATAGGCTCTATCCAAACATCAAATGTTGAGTTAGGAATAACAGCAAAGTTCTTGTCTTTTGACTGACGTAAGAATTTTTGTCTGAAGAGTACTTTTCCATTGAAAGCATCCAGTTTTTTAAGAAAGGCTACAAATTTATTGGCAAGATTTGTACAAATCTTATGTAGAAATTTCTCTTGGTTCAGCATAGTCAATGCTTTTGGATAATCTGCAGGTGGAATACCTAATCCTTCAAACATTACCGTACCACCTAATTCCTTATCAACTACTTCTTTGGTAGTATACAACAGTGCATATTGCATGAACTGATACCTCATCACCAACAGTTCTTTGCCAATATCGGCCGCTGTTTTCTTATTCTTTTCAAAATCTGTAAGAGATGGTGGATAGAACCTTAATGAAGATTCCATTGTATCGAGTACAGTACTGTTCTGGAAAGCTTCCATAAGAGCATCTTCTGATTCGACATTACCTATTACAAGTTCTAAAGTTCCGTGTTCGTTTATCTTGGTTTTTGAAGATAAAACTAAATTTTCGTGGATACCCACTTTAATTAATGACATATTTTATTTTAAGTATTAAAGGTTATTAATTATTTCCATTCTACCTTGACTTTTCCACTACGGAAGTCATCAATTCTATCAAGAATAGGTTTCAGGTCATTTGGTAATTTCATTTCTTTGAAGCATCCATAAGGTGTTTTAGCTTGTCTTATGGTGTCTTTGTTGGTTTGGATAAGATAACGAGTTCCTGACTCTCCATCTTCTACAATTCCATGTAAAGCATATACAAAATAGCTTGGAACATCAATAGTATTGTCAAGCAATCTGCCCGGAGACTTAAACCCTATAGTACCATTGTCCTTTACATCAGTATGATGCAGGATGATAATGTACAGGTCATCTCTGAGATCCTGAGATTTTTCGAAAATGGCTTGAAATACATCAGCTCCAAACTGATTCCAACGCTGAAAAGCAGCATTACCTGTATTCTGTGCCAGAAAAGAATCTGAAAATATTCTCGCAGAGAAGAAATGTGTAAAATCTTCTATGACAAGATATTTCTTTTTGGTATTGTCAGCAACCTGCTTGATGAAATCCTGAACATCTAGTTTTTCAAGTTCATTCTGAGGTGTATCAGAGCCATCTTTCAGGTTATTGTTTACAAATAGATTTGTTCCTCTGACATAATTATTTCCACCGGGAAATGGCAACGATTTGCCGTTAGGTGTCAATATGATAGTGTCTTCTGGTGGTAAATTTCGTAGCGATGTGGATTTACCTACTCCACTGTCCCCTATATAGAGAATTAGTTCTGCCATGATTTTAAGTTGTTTAAAAAGTTATTAAATATACGACTTTTTTGTTAAAGTCCTTGTCTGATTTTCATATAAATTTCACTCATTTTAGCTTCATCGTCAGGGAACGGCAAGGTTTCAAAATAGTTTGATTCTCCTAAGAACTTCAAACCGTATTTGGCACCATTAGGCCCAAATGAGTTCTTCAGTATGTGTACCGATCGAAATCGTCCATGTCCTGAAGGTGTTTGCATACTCCCTGTTATGCCATCATCTCCCTGTTTGACAATATATCCGTCGTACCTGCCTTCTGAATCGTACGCTTTGTATTGTAACGGGTCAAACAACCCGAGAACCAAGTCAGCGTCAAATCCCATCTGGGAAGATTTGAATATATCCTCAAGTTGAGGTGAAAGGTCTTCTCCATGTAATTTCAATCTTTGAATATCACCCAACGATCTATTTTGTTGTGTGACTATTACAGGGGAAAAGCCAAATTTATCTCTTGCATCTGCAACTTCTACACTTATAGTGTCAATGACATCCTTACTTCCTAAAAGGTTGATACCATCAATTACTATAAATATGAATGTTTTAGGGTTCTTCATAAAATATTTGTAGTCATCTTCATACAATCGGAATTTCTTCCCTTGATGTTCCCACAATATATATTTACGGTCTCCCGTCTTGGTTTTCTTTACAAGGTTCTCATCACTGAATACCTTGACATAAGATTCATCTTCTCCTATACATAATCCTATTTCATCAGTATAGTAATAAGTTCCTAGGTCATGTGCTCTTCTGTTGATGGCTCTGCGAACTACTTCAGCAGATACTTTACCATCATAAATTTGCATATGGTCCAAAAGGTTGGTCATTTCCTCATCATAAGAACGTACAATCTGGTATCCTGCACTGTTCAAAGCTCCCTCTTCACCCCATCCCATGATTTGATCAGGTCCCACTTGCATTCCTTTGTCTCTGTACAGCATCCATGAGATCCATTTAGCATGTTTGAACATTTGTTTACGTTCCAGAGAAAAATACAGAACTTCCCAATGGATGTTCTCAGTATTGTTCTTGAGATAATCATATGGGCGCAATACAAAAGTTTCATCTGCAATACTGGTCTTACCGGCACCTGTAGCTCCAAAAATAAGCGTGTACCTTGATTGCATAAGATTAAAGGATTTGCCAATACGTTCAAGATGAATAGGAATATAAGTCACTTCCCCTCTCTGAGAAGCTTCAAGCTGTGCAAGGAATCCATCCTTGTACTTGTCATTTAATTCCATTTCTGTGAAGTATTGTCTTTAGGTTTGATGTTCTTTATCAATGTACCCTTGATATATTCATGGTACAAGTTGATGACTTCTCCTTCCAAGAGTAAATTCTTGAAGGATTTAGGCATTTCCGTGTACTTGTAATATATCTCAATGGCTTTTATCATTGATATAGGGCTTACATCTTTATTGTTTATAATGTTATCTATAATGGTCAAACATTCTTTTGGTAAACCTCTCAGGCGATATACTCTGGGAGCAATACCACCCATCTCAGGGATGTTCGCAGCATTCATGAATGCTTCTGCACGAGTTCTTCCTGTAGTGTGTTCAATGTCGGAAGGCCAGGATGTGGCACTTCCATCAGTGTTCAAAATTTCATCATAATCCAAGAGCTGTTTGTTTACAGGTATCTCGGATTTCAATGGTATAGTGGCAGCTTTACTTAAAAGCTCCTTATACTTTTCCGTAATAAAATACATAGAGTTAATAACTGTTATCAACCCTAAAGACTCTAGTTTTTTTAATATTTCATCTTTGGTCATTGGTTTTATTTTCTTTCACTATCCGGTAGTCCCAGACAGCATATGATTTAATGGTTGTACTGCGAAGCATATTGGTAGCCCATTTAACTTGTTGAGTTTCCTGAACAGTAAACTTCGCGCGTTTTTTGAAACTTTCATCATCTTCATTCTTACGTTGACGTTCTTCTCGCATGTAATATGGCAAAAGAACATATATAGTAGCCATCTCATCAGGTTTCAGTCTCATCATCCTTCCAAACCGTTGAGTAGCTTGTGTGTCAGAACCGTAAAAGGTTTCCAGAATTGCTATATTCAATTCATCTATATTGACACCACGGTTTACCTTGTCACAAACGCCCAAATACCTTAAGAGTCCATTCTTGAAATCAAGGAAATTTTGATTGGCTCTCTTCTTTGGTATCAGTCCGTTGTACATATTGTCATCTCCACAGATAGCCTGTGACTGCAGAGTCCTCTTCGAAAAGATTATGATCTTACTGTCAGGCTGTGTTCCCAGAAGATATTTAAGCAGTTTCCTTGTCATACGTTGAGAACTCTTGGAATTAAGCAAAAGGTCTCCACGTTTCATGGAAGCCATCTTCATCTTATACTCCAAAGAGTTGTTCTCACGCATAAAGTCCTGGATATCAATATCACCGGATAACAGTTCCTTGCGAAGTTCTGACATCTTTATAAGAACACTTTGAACTTGTTTGTTCTGATAATCATAGGCGTTATTCTCACTGCGAGTAAAGGACTTTGTCTGTCCTGCACGCTTGTATTCTATTACAACATCACTGGGATTGTCAGATAAATCATATTTGACAAATACAAAATGAAGATTGTTCAGGATTCCCTGATCCTGTGCATCAGCGGCCGTTAGTTCAGTTAACACTGGAAGATAAGTTTTAAACCACTCTTTCTTTCCATCGGTTATAAAACCTGTAAGCCCTAAAGTCTTGTTATACGGATATTGATAGAAGAACTTTGCCAATTCATCAGTATCTCCTGCGAAATCCACCTCATCAGCTATTACAAAAGTATCTGTCAAATCCACTTCAGATGCTTTCCACTTATATGCAGCCTGATACGTAACCAGTTGGGTTCTTGAAAAAAGGTCCATAGCATCAAACTTCTCAAATTCAGCTTTCCAGTTGTAATCTCTCAAAATGGTAGAGTTTACCAAGATGATGATTGCTACCGGATCCTCTTCTTTAAGAATATCAATGGCTATTTTACTTTTTCCAAGTCCCGTACTGAGTACCAGAGTACATTTAAGTGGTGCACGCTGATGATAGAGTTGAACAACCTTTTGCTGTTCATCATGTCGTATATCCTGTTCCATTAATTTTCTTTCTTATTTTCAGTATGTATTCTTGTTTCAGAACCAAGATTAGGTTCATAACTTTGACTACCATCAGTATTGTAATGAGTTATACCTCTTACATTATCAGTACTCATAAATGTAACAGCTTTAGGATTTTTCATAAGCAGTCCAACTAAATTGTTCATTAGATTAACTTTTTCTCCCTGCATTAAAACTTTCAATTCACTGACTTGTTTATCAACGGCAAATACTTTTTGATCATTGTCAAGAGCTTTTCTGCTTTTTGCAATAGCTGCTTTTTCATTTATGATATACTTCAAATCATCACGTTTAATGGTCATAAGTCGAAGATTTTCTTTAAGAGTTGCATTTTCTTTTCCTGCAGCTTCTAATCTAGTTTCCTTTAATTCAAGGTCTTTGAGACGTTCAAGAAGAACTCCACTCATCTGAGATGACAGAGATTCTTCAATTGCTTTTCTAATTTTTTCGTTTATCATTAGATTTTTTGTTTTAAATATTGTTCAATTGCTATATAAATATCAGTATCATTACTAAAATCATGAGCTTTGAGATATACTTCAAAATCATCTTGAGTTGTAGGTCCATAAACTTCATCTACAAGTGCCATTATTTCATTGATAGTTAAATTGTACTTCATTATTGTTTATTTACAAGTTCTACATTATCAGGATGAGCAAATGGTACTTTGGTTTTTCCAAATCCAATTGTACACCAGACCATATCTTTTGTACATCTGATAACAGTACCTTTTTGGTTGTACTTTATTAATTTTACTTCATCCCCTTTTTTGAATTTCATTTCACTGTCTTTTCATTAACAAATATTACCACATCAATCCAATGTCCGTGTTCATCCTGAATACAGGCAATACCCACATAATCATATTTGATGTTCATGATAGCTTTTCTATGGCCATCAGAATTCATCCAACCATATACAGTGTTCTTACCTGAACTAAAAGCATATCCTATTATCTCACCCATTCCATCAGCACCTTTTTCAGTACCCATGATAAATATCTTACCAGCTCCATTATGGCTTATCTTATCTGCAATATCCATTTGGATTGCACGACTTTCTGCCCACATAGTAGCTGTTTCATCAGCCTTAATGACTGTATCAAATGATCGTTTCTGTTCAGCCTTTAAAGCTTTCAGTATTCGTTGTCTACGTGACCCTGTTTCATATACGACAGGTATATGGGGATACACTATATTTTTAGACTCCTTCTTCTTTTTAAGTAGTTTGGAAACACCATATACAACTATGGCACCACCTACTGCGTAACCTATTATTTCAACTCCCATGATTATTTGTGTTTTGTGTGATCTATTTCTGCATGTGCATTAGCTAGATTTTCCATTTTTCTATCTATATAATCTGCGTCAATTTTAGGAAAACCAGTTAACATAAAAGGCTCTGCTAAATCATGTTTTACCATAAAGTAATGGATATCAGCTCCGTCATATCCTTTATCAATTAACTTTTCAACTAATGTGCTTCTGCCCATGACTTTCCTGATTTGGCACTTGCCTTGACATCAAATCCTGCAACGCGTGCAGCCAACATCATATAATGTGCTACTTTCTCTTTGGCCAGAGTAGTGAACGCCGGTAAAGATTGAGCTATTGTCTCATCATGATATGGCATAAGCAATTTGATATTATGCTGATGGTTATTTTGGTTGATCCACCTGCGCATAAGTACAAATGCTATCTTCAGAATGGCTGAGCCTGCTGATTGAATAGGTGTGTTGAAAGCTGCTCTTTCAATAGAACCATGTTCTTTGGGTACAGCTAACTTCCACTTATCAAAATAACGTATACGTCCGAAGACTGGTTCAATAATATGACCAGTATCCAATGCGTAAGCTCCAAAGCGATCCATCATGTCTGCAATAGCAGGAACAATTTCGAAGAACCTCTGTAATATGAACTTGGCTCTTCCTTCTGATATCTTTAATTGAAATGCCAGTGACAGATAACTGATTCCATAAATAGAACCAAATGATACTGCCTTGGAATTATCCCTCATATCTACATGTCCTTCACATTCACATTTTTTATATGCATATCCAATTATGTCGTCTCCCTCATAAAAAGCACATCCTTTTTCAGTGGCTTTATTCCACTCGTCACCAAATATAAGCTCAGAGTTCTTACTGTGCAGGTCATACCCTTTTTCCAAGTATTCAAGCCATGATTTCTCATTGGCTATATTTGCAACAATAACAAGTTCCTGACCATCATAATCTGCATCGATCATTTCAAACCCTGGATCCGGGATGAATGCCGTTCGATATACTTTTATCTTACGTGGTATATTCAGTAAATTAGGACTGACAGATGACAGGCGACCTGTTTGCAACACTTGGTTGTAACGAGTTCTGTGCTTCCCATCCAATTCTACATGGTTGTCGTAAAATCTTCTGCCAAAGTTCTTTAACTGATACTCTACTTCACTCCACTTAAGGTAGTGTTGTATAATGACGTGAGAACTGATATAGTCTTCTAAAACTTCCTTGCCAGTGGATTCAATAGCAGGATTGATTGCCTGGAATATCTTAAGGCGCTGTATAGGTGAAGCCCAATTAAGACTCAGCGTGTTAGCTGGCCGTAACCAACCTTGCTCTATACAATATTGTTTCATATTAGTGAGTAAGAACCCATCAAGAGCTTTATGTACATACTCTTTGTTATCTTTGCTGTCCAACACCAATAACTTCAATATGGAAAACTTTCCCTGAAGTGTAGTCGGATAGTCTGAGTCTTCCCATGATTTACCTGATAGCTTCAAACCTGAAGGAAAATCAGGGTCGTACTGCTCAAGATATTTCTTAAGTTCAGTCTTAGCTGTTTTCTCTATCTCAAAGTCATACACCTTATCAAGTATGAGTTTCTTCTTTTTGGAAGATGACCATATAGGTTCTACGAACTCATCTTTGTCTGATATCCAGTTGTTGGCTATAAGAGTATCCCAGAAATCTTCTACAACTTTATCGTTGAGGTATTTGAGCTCTGTGTCAAATATGGGACGTATATCATCTTCAATGGCGTACCATTTATCCTTGTCTATACGAACACCTTCATATTCCATGTCAGCTACAACTTTCACGAACTCATTTTCCCACCAAAGGGTCTTCATGAGTCCTCTGTTTCCACGCTGATTGATGCGTTTGTCAACAGCTCTGGCTTCCTTTATCTGAATTTTTCGTAGAAGTCCTAGTTTAAGGACGTCTATTGCGGCGTACTGTATTTGCTTATCATTATAAGGACCCTGTCCAAAGGTTAATTGTTCTTCCTTCGATATATTGATGTTAAATCGTCGAAGGTAAATGGCTTGGAGACCGTGGAATCCTTTCTCTGCAGAAAGTCCATTGGTAAGAACCTGCTCGGCAAGCATAGTGTCCCATACCTTTTCAAGTATGCAACCTAGTTTCTTTAAAACCTGATAATCAAAGGATACATTTTGAATAATGCATAGTTTCTTAGGCAATTGCTCTAATATCCATTGCTGTTCATTCAAACGCATATATTCCCAGTCAAACACATAGATAACGTCACCGTTCACATCTGAAATAGCCATCACCTTAAGATGTCTCTCGAGTATAGATTCTACCACATTAGTTTCTGTATCAAAACCGATTATCTTCTGTTTGTCAAACCATTCCATAAAAGCAACAAAAGAACTGCTCTTGTAGGAGCAGTCCTCTGTATTACCTATAAATTTGAGAGTAGCCATTATGCTTTAGCTTCTTCTTTTTTGTCTGTGGTTTCTTTATCCTTTGCCCCTAAATCCTTTGCCCAGTCAGCACCAGGATCAGTAGTTCCATTAGAATCCTTTTTATCCAATTCAGGTGCATTTTCAGCAGGTGCATCAATAGGTGCTTTAGCCTTTACAGAATGTACAATAAGTGGACATATTGTAAGGTTCTCTCTTCTGATGTAATCAGCTTTCCCTTTATGTTTCCCGGTGGATACAATTTTAGGAAGGTGATACAATCCATTAGGAGATGCGATAACCTGATCTTCTACAAATGTCATATCCACATATTCAGTTTCATTCCAGTTAATACCATAGATATCAGCTATCATTGGAACCAGTCTGTCCTTGGCAAAAGTGTTTGCCCCTTGAGTGAACACAGAAGCTTTAGGCTCATTCTCTTCAGTATATTTAGTGGAAGCCCACATATCTACTTTAGGTAATGCTTTTTCAACCGGTGCACAGAAAAGTAATTCTTCAGGAAGTTGTCCTTTTATCATACCCCAATCCTTTGAAGAGAATATTTCCAATCCGTTTCCAACAACAACAGTTGGTTCAGAACCTCCGTCAAGGACTTCTTTAGGTTTGAATTCCAAATTGTGTGCTTCTACAAATTTGGCACTTGGGTACACTCGACCATTACTGAATACTCTAAGATCTGCATCTGTAGGTAATTTAGGTGTTGATGTTCTTGATTTAGCTGCTACTTTTTTTACAGCTTCCAGTTCTACATCTTGTAGAAAAGATAAATCCATTGTTTTCATTTGTTAAGTTTTTAAAAAATTATTAATAATTATTTTACGTATTCTATTTCATGTGTCCTCTGGATCTCATAATGTCTTCCAGACGTTTTATCTCATCATTGATAACTCTGCGCACTACTTCATAATGCAGGTCCAATCTGATTGATATAGCCCTGTCTCCGTTCTCACCACCTTTGTAAAACTCTTCGAGTATCAATGCTTTTTCTATTTCAGTAGCTTTTGGGTGTGCATAAAGTGATCTCATGATTTTATAAGTTTTAGTGCTTCTTGTAATCCTTTTTCTAATGCTTGTTCATAAGTTTTAAACCTACCATCGATTGTTGTAGAACTATTTATTCTATCATCTGTAACTTCACATTGATATTCTAAAGTTTTATTTTTTCTCCTGCCTTCTGCAAAAGGGTAAACTTCTATCCAATAAACCTCTCTCAACCACTTTTGAAGTAGTGATTGAGTTGGAAATTTTACATTACCTTCACCTAAAATTGCATAAGTAAGAGTCATTTCCATAAACCCTTTCTCTTTAGCTAATTTAGCTGTTTCAAGTGTTATTAATTGCTCTTCCATCAGTTAATGTTTAAGTTTCTAAGTATTTTATCCATTTCTGCATTGTTTTGCATAAAGGGTACAATGTTCTCTGTAATATGTTTGTAGAAAACCAGAGCTACTTCAGCAGAATTGGTAGTGTCTACTTTAAAATCGTAACGGTCTGTAACTATTTCGTACAAGTTCTTGTTACCAATAAGTTGTGCAGTGGTTTCCAAAAAGGATGCAGGAACTTCAATATCAGTTGTTTCATTGATAAAATAACACATAGTATCAAAATTAAAGGCAACAGCAGCTTCACGTACAAATTCATTGAACCTGAAAGTTCTGCTCATAAGCAATATGTACAAAAAAGCCATTATTTGCTCTGTACTGACCTTAACATTAGGTTTTACAGCGTTTTGTGTAATAAATCCTATGATATAATGATGTATCAGAGCCAGGTTCATTGCTGGAACTGTTCTGAGACTATCAAACATTTCGTACCATTGTTCAGGATGAATAATAATTTCTTCAATATCAAAACAATCAATATTGAAAAAAGAAGTTGATTTTCCTGTGAGCATAGGGGTATGCACATCTTTTAATATATTGTATTTCATATTTACTTGGTTTTTAAAGGAATATTATAAGCAGGGTACAGATACATGATCTTTTGCCTGTCATGTCCACAATAATTCTTTATCCAATCTTGTATAGTGCGTCCTTTTTTGAGTTTTATGAGCATTTTAAGCTCTTTTACATATACGGAAGAACCTTCATATTGGATTTCAGTGGTATTTGTATTTTTTCTACGTCTTTTTCTTCGATGTGCCATTGTGATTTTTAAGTTTTTTAAAGTTTTTAATAAAAGCCTACTCTAACTTGTAGAGTAGGCTACTGTTTAAGTAAATCATAACATTTACTAATACACCCAGTATTTTAATTGAAATATGCTTTTACTTCTGATTCAGACATCCAGAATCTTTTCCAACGAGATAACTCTGAAAATGATTCTACTTGACTCTTAAGAGCTTCATGTGAAGTGGATGATGTTCTGTAAGATTGTTTTGCATCAGCAGCATCCTGTTTGTATAAAGCAACAGATTCCCGGGAAGATTTAAGATTTCTTTTGACACCTATAAGTTCATCATTGATACCTGTACATTTTTTAACTTCCAGACCATGTGCTATATTGGCTTTTGAAAGTTCTGTCTTAAGGGTTTTGATATCCTGTTCATTGGATGCTGTGATATTTTCAAAGGATTTGATTTCTTTTCCATAAGATTCTGCAGTAGCTTTAGTATTACCATGAGCTACTTTTTCTTTTTTGAATTGTCCTGCAACTTTCTTGCTGTAAGCTTCACAGTCAGCGAATTTAACTTCAAGTGCTTTGTGTTGTTCTTCCAGTTTAGCACGAGTAACATATTTTGGTACAATAGGTTGTTTTCCAACATTAGCTGGTTTAGCTGGTTTAACTGGTGTTTTGGTGACTTTCTTTGCCATTTTTAGTGATTTTAAAGTATTAAAAATTAAATTTATTCGATCCGATATCAAGACGTTTACATCCAATGATGTTTCCGTCATTATCCCTGACTACTTGTTTTGGAACTAACAGGTCAGGTCTGTCAGGCAATGCATTTCGTACGAGCTGTGATACTATATAGAATGTCCCCTGTTTTGGTGAAGGAACATCTGTAGTTTCACCCCATGTAGTACAACTGATAGGTATTCCATCGATTGTACCAATATCTTCATTGGTTTCCGGAACACGTATCATACCATTACTTTTAGGGAATACCCTCAAGACAGAATTATCTTCCTTGAGGATATACACAGCATGTGGTGTTTTGTTAATTATTTTTTGAGTCATGCTTTATGATTTTTTAATTTCATATTAATTTGCAGGTAATAGATCTACTATAAAATGATAATGACTATCAATTGTATAAGTAGAGCCTATTACAGTATCAAGTGGGTATTTATTAAAATCATGTGGGATATAAATTTCATAATCACTAACAGTAGCAGTATAATATATTTGATCTTCATTGAAATGATTAAAATTCCAGTTAAAATTATCTACATTGAATTTAGTGTAAAACCATATTCCTACATTATTTTGTGCTATTTTATAAGTAACATCAAGTGAGTTCTTTCCATCTACCAATAATATACCGGTAGTAGTATTCAATTCTAATTTATGTACGATCCAATCATCATTTATCATACAACTATTAAAAAGAAGTAATAATATAATTATTTTTTTCATTATTTTAAAATTGACATATTGCGAGTTAAATATAAGAATATGAAAATTCCAATCCAAATCCAGATGGCATTTTCTACACCTGTAAATGCTTGAAATATAGCAGCTACAGCGCATATGATGATACCTATTACAAATATTGTTAAAAGTGTTTTCATGATTTTTAAGGTTTTTTACAATTAAAAACCCTGCCGTTACAAGAAAGCAGGGTTTTAAGAACATTAATTTGCAGTTTATAGTCCTTCGACTATATCCTAACGCCTTCCCTTGGTCTGTACTGTACAGGTTCTAAAAGGTTTGCTGTAGGAAGATGTTCCAGTCTGTCTAAATTAGGTTGATTATATATCACCTGTTTATAACAGGGCTCCTGATCAAATTCGATCAAGAGATAAGGAACTTCGAGTGTTTGCGTTTTGGTGTGCAATATAAATATTGCATTGTCTACTAAAATGACATCACCGACATCTACGTCGATAGAAATCATGAACGGATTTTCCTCCAGGTCAGTAGTAGTACTGAATCCTGTCAAACTGATCATTCCGATCAATAAGATACAGAGGTGTACGAATCTTCGCATGATGTTGTAAAGATATTAAATTATTTTTAATTATTTTTCTATAGGTATTGAAGCCAGATATTTTAAAAAATCTGACCCACAAAACCCCATATATTCTATTTTAAGAGTTGGAACTAACTCTAATAATACTTTCTTTTTGATATAAGCTACTCTACCTAAACGATAAGCTCCTTGAGGTGTTATTTGCCCTTTATCATCTTTAGAACTTTTAGTTTCATCAACTTCTACGAGTGCAACATAACCTTCTTCAAATTTTTCAACTACTTCAGGAGAAAATCCCCATCCTGTAATTGTATACATCTCATACTTTTCGCGTAAACGTTTGTCAATAAGTAAAGTATTAGTATCATATTTTTTGCCTGTAACTCTACATACACGTTGTTCTATTGTTGTAAAAGATTTCATATTATCTTAATTTTACAGGTATACGATTAAGACTCAAATGAGTCATTTCTCTGTTCTCACGCCCTATTTGTTTTACCACTACAGCAGTTCTAACAAGAACCTCTACACGATTCACATGTAATGGGCTGTATTCAGCTACAGGATCAGCTACATGATGAGGTTCTCCACATCTACGTCGCATTTTATCTGTGACTATTTCTCCAAATCCTAAACGTGCGTAATTCATCCAATCAGCTTTTCCTTCCCATTTACCTTCATAGAGTTCTTTGCAACCATTAATGGAATATAATTGAAGAGTATTATCATGTTGACGTTTGTATCCTATCAGTACAGTTTTACCATATTTCATGGCTGTTTGATACTCTTTATAAGCACCTTTACCAATAATAGCTGAAGAATTACCTAATAAAAAGATAACATAATCAGAAGAAATAAGTGCACTGTCTGTATATGTAGAACCACGTTTCCACATTTTAATATCATATCCTGGAAACCAATCCAGTAAACGACCAGTAAGTTCAGTTGTTAGTTTTGCAGGAACATCATTGCTCCTTGAAATATATATTGTTTTCATTAGATTTTTAAAGATTTTAATTAGTGAGATAGAAATAATCTCCGTTAATTGTTTTAATAACTCTTCTCATAAGATGATTATTAACTATTTTAGTGTATAATGTAAATGAATTATATGTTTTTGCTTTTTTCCACAATTCAAGTTTGAATCGAGAACTTACAGGATTTAAATAACTAAAGAAAAATTTATGCTTTCTGAGTTCTTTCTCTGCTTCATATTTAGCTAAATTTCTTTGTTTCATTTTTAAAGTTTTAGAATTAAAACAGGCATAACAGTTTACCAAAAGATCAACTACGATTATTAAATTAACTTTGTTATACCTGCTTATAAAAGATAAGTGCATCCGGCTTTCTGATTTATCGGTAATTATCACCTCTACTTGAAATTAATCAGAGGTAGTTTTTTCCCACGCATCCGGTTTTATTACATACTGGCTTCAGCACTTATCAATAAGAACCCTGCAGATATGAACCAGTAACTTCAGTTGTAAGAAGCTGGAACTCAGCTAATCTTTAACCTTCTGTGCTTAGTTAGATACCTACAGGGCAGTAAGAGTGATGTTAATCTATACTTACATAGATATTATCCCCATAATACAAATGTGTGAAGTATACTCTTACTTTAAACTTTCTAGAGTATCATTGTTGCGAGCAATGGACTGTTCAATAAGTTTGATTTCTTCTCCAACTTCTTCCTGTTTTTTCTCAAGATTCTCTTCAATGTTCTTGATGACATCTTTAGCTTTGGATACAGCTGTCAAATATACCTCCATATATGCAGTTTGATCTGCATTGTTGGTAATTTTTGTGATGTCTACATTATTGTAAGTTTCATCCAATGCTTCTTTTGCATCAGCTAATTTGTCATTCAACTCATCAACTGAAGTCTTTAAATTAAATTTAATGACCTCAATGTTCTTTTTATGAGCAGTATTTTCTCTTGTTAGAGTTTTAATAATTCTTCTGAAGAACGCTTCTAATTTTCCAGCGTCTCCTAACTTTAAAAATGCTGCAATTCTGTTTACAATTTTCAATGTACTTTTTGTTGTTGCCATGATAATGGTTTTTAATGATTTTTAAATTATTTTTTGTTTATATCCTCTTTTTAACAGGGATAAGAGGTATATCCCGTATTCTTTTCTTTTCAAAACATTCATCAGGTGTAAATGGTTGCTCTTGAATATTACCCTTTGAATCTACACCAAGAACCATTGCACTGTCTACATAATCCTTATCAATATCAAAATCAGAACCTTTCTCTTTTGCATTAGTCCATCTTCGTGGTTCAAAATATTTCTCTGCTATTGATATGTCAGGATGCTGTTGACACCATTTATCAAGTTCTTGAGCATAAGTCTCAATTTCACGTTGAGTAGCCAAACGTGTGAACTCTTTAGCTCCATTACTATCAATTTTAATACTATATTCTGTACGTAATTTAAATGCAGGTATATGTGGTAACCACATAGGTGTACCTATTTCACCCAATCCTTTATAGATCATCTGACCTGTACCAGAAACATATTGAAATTGTTTGAAATACACTGTATCTTCTCTTCGGTGTCCTTCATATATGTAATCACCCTTTTTACCAAATGATTCAGATTTTACAGCAATATCATTAATATTATAGGGTTTATTAACAACTTTGAAATGTTGTATTTCCTTTAAAGAGGCATATCTCCACCATTCTTTCTTTTTAAAGTATATATTACTATGCCACACTGTACCTTTATGTGGTAAATATGCTTTAATAAATGAACCATCGTCATCTTGATGATGCACATGATTAACTTTTAAATATGTTGTATTATCTGGTATTGTAGGTAATACTACAATATAGTCCCCTTTTTTAAATTTTTCCATCACCCACAGAGTTTAAGTCCATCTTTATGCATATGAAGTATATTGCCTTCAGGCATTAATATTCCAATGTAATCTTTTGAAGTGAATTTGTCTTCGATCACTTCCGGATATGGTACATGCAATATCAAATGCACTAACCATTTTATATCTATATCTTTGACATGTTTTGGAAAAGATTCAGCACGTTTGAATCTTCTGCCTGTAATTTTAAAATTTGTCATGATTTTTAATGATTTTAAATGAAAAAGGAGAACTTTAAACCTGCTTGTCATACTATCAATGGCATTGGTATGAGTCATGGCAAAGGGTTCTCCTTTAGTTAAGGACTAAGCCTTTACAGGTATAGTCCTTAAGATTATTAATTTTGTTTGAGCTCTTTGTTTGTTGGTTGAAAAGAGTATTCTTCTGACTTGGATCCTCGGACGTTTGACTTTCATAGTTTTTTCATTAAGAGTTTTCTGAATAGAATTACACCTGCTATGAACAGTGAAAAGCCAAGCAATTTAAATATTACAATAGCCATGATCGCAGTATCTTCAGGTACATCGGCAAGTAATACTACCAATGAAGCCATTATACAAATCACACCAATTAAGGATAGAGCCAAGGTTGAAGAACCTCGAGTTACATTTTTGTCAAAGGTCAGTGTCCATTCCATTTGAATGAACAATAATACTATAAATATCTCATATTCTGTGACACTTATACTATTCTTTTCACGTTTGATACTGCCTGCCAGTGGAAATGCCCACTCACGCCAGTCAATATCGAAGTTTATTACAGATTTCATTTGTTTGTTAAAGTTTTTAGAGTTAAAGAAAAAAGAGCAGCCCTTTTGCATGCTCAAAGGTACAGTGTTATACTATCCTTAAGAAAAGAGCCTGCTCTGTATGTGTATTTACTGCGGCGCCCACACAGGCCGTAACCGTATCCTCTTTAGGTCCGTAGACCAAGGATGTCGTATCCTATTAATCTTGTAAATGGTTGTAAAATAATACAACAGCATCAGACCAAGATAATGCGATAACCCGGTAAACCAAGCCTCTGACAGATCCTCCTACATAAGTGATTTTCTGGGTTTCCCCGAAACCACCTGGAATTAGAGATTCATGCTGTTCCACACGTTTAAGTGTGTGACGATGAAAGTCCATCACAAATAAATACTCTTTCATCATAGCTAATTAGAATTTAAATGGTATCAGGTATTGGTCATTGTATGTGAACATCAGATGTTCTGTCAGTTCTTTTACATGGTCTTCCTGATATGTAGCAATCATCTCAAATACTCTATGATAGGTAAATGCTTTAGTCATTACCACATCATCAACCACCAGAGTATATTTAATATCGGTTGAATCCCGAGTATACTCATACATGATGGCAGTAACACTGTCAACCACATAATAATTAGGTTGTTCAAGTTCTAATTGAGCCTTAACAGCTTCCAAATGTTTTAATCTCTGACCAGAGCGTGATGTACAGGACATCATAACTGCTATAAGCAGTAAAATAATAAATTGTTTCATTTTATTTGATTTTTAAGGATTTTAAATGTTAATGTAGATACAGAAGGGGTGGCTGTTGTCACTCACCCCTGTATGTCTTCAGTGTACACTACATAATTAAAAGATTTAAATTGTTAATACTGATAATTTGTTAGTAATAAATAAGCTATTATGGGTAATAGGCCATTGTACTCGTCACGTACATCGCACTAATTTCAGTCTGTATTGAAGATCTCTCCTGCTTAGACACTTACCATTCTGGTTCTTTTTTGCAACGCATTTATATTAGCATCGCACGACGAACTCGCCTCATAATAGCTATAAACTCTTCTACGCCTGACTAATACAGACAGTAAACCGTTAGGCTGTTAAGCCCTCTGCTTAGATAAAAGAGTTAAATAACATACCCGACAACTCCCATTATTCCCCAGTAACTTAATGTCCGAGGTGTGTGCCGATTGATCCATCTGGTTTTGTGTATTTGTGCCAGCGCGTATATTTAATGATTACTTTATTCTTTCAAGTTCACGTTCTATTTGTTCTATTGCCATAGTTCTACCAAATTTCTTACCACTGGCGAACCTTGAATCAGCAAACTTCTCAACTTCCTCTATCTTCTGACTAGTTGTTCTATAACTAGTTGATAGTAGTTGTTCAATATACTCACCATAATAACCTTTATCGGCTGCTATGGTGAGTGATTTGAACTTCTTCAACATTTCTATACTCATCATTATTCAGGGATATGAGTGAGTTTAGCAAGTAAGTCTTTACCATTGGTTGCTTTACCTGAAGTATGTAAGATACCTTTGGCGATAGTTTCCAGAATATCAGAACATTGGTATAAATATCCAAGTTCTTGCGTAGTTATAAGCTCCAGTCCTTCAGGTGTTGCTTTGATGTCACCAGGTAGTTCTTTGTCTATGATAATATCATCAACATCAGGATAGATTTCAGTATCAGTGAGACGTAGAATACCTCTACAATCTTCAGCTGTCAAGAATACAGTTCCACCTACTATCACATCAGTTGATTTGAATGTAGTCACTACTTGCACAGGATGTGCATGTTTCAGTTGTTTTTCATTTTTAGTCATTGCCATTGTTTTAAGTTTTTAAATGATTTTTACAGACATATTGTTTCGTCCAGCCTCTTCAGTGTAATTGTTATAGTCTTCTGGATGACTTAAAGTATTATACCACTGACTTGATCAAGTGTCAGTGGCATTAGTGTCGTTTATTACCGTGATTGTACTACCAATACAACCATCAGCGCCGCAGGTCTAATATCCTACCCTTGGCTATTCCATATTAAGATGTGTATGCTCAATTTTAACGCTGCTTGGTTCAAGATATCAATCAAGTCAGGTTACCCTTAAGTAGAGCTTCTTATATTAGTATATTTGTGGAAGTCGCTAACATAGCTGTGGCAGGCTAAAGGACTTCATTGCACAAAGAGAGTTTAATTGACACTCACAAACATTAATTTCCAAGGACTCTCCTCAGAATAGGGCAAGACTCTTGCAAGGCAGCACCCACCTGCTATCATTGCAACCATTACGGAGCTATTTTATGCAAGATTACGGGCCTTTTAGCAAGAGTCTATATTATAACTTAAACTATCTAGTCCAGGTTCTCTACAACTGGATAGACCATGACATTGTTAATGTTACCACCTCATTGTTTGGATTACAGTAACAGGGAACTCATGCTTAGCTATTGCGTTACCCGAGGTTTTAGTTTTGATTGAAGATAGTTTAAGTATTTTATGCTATGAATACTGATTTATTGGTGTATGAGTGCAATAAACAGTTAAATTGTCTTTTATTGGGGGAAGGTTCTAAAACCCACACTCACAGCCACTTAGAGTGTCGTTAGTGACACTAAACAGTCCTTGAGAAAGAACTGTGAGGCGTGTGAGTTAGTAGAGCTTTAAAAAATATAGGCAACAGCCTATATTTCTTCGATAGCGATAGCTACCAATCGAACGGAACCTTCGCGTTCGCGAGCTTGTTTCCAATTGGCGATAGCCTTTGGATTATCAGCATAGCGTGCTTCAACCAATGATTCATCCACGTCAAGTGGTGATTGCTTTGCAACTTTAACTATCACATTTACTGATTCACTCTCACCGGGACGTTGAGAGAAGATGTTTTGAACGAAGTCAAAATCTGTCATATCAGCAGTTGTGTACAAGTTACCATGAGCAGTATGCGAAGGCTTAAGATAAGCACCTTTATCTTCAGATGTTCTGGTGACTGTTGCCTTAAACCATAGAGCACCATCGGTGTCTAAAACCCACAACGCTGGGTTCGCTCCATTAGCAATTACTAAATCTTTGTTAAAGGCTTTGGCCTGTGCAGCCGTTGCCAAACGGTTTTTAATCTCTGTTTGTGTCATTTCTTTAAGTTTTTATGTGAATAAAACAGTGTGGCCCAACGGGACCGAAACTCGATACGGGGGTGGTGTTACTATATCACCCCCACAAATAGCCGCATAAAAATTTTATTTTGCCCTATAGTATTTTTTCTGAAAATTTTTCGTACCTTTGCTGTATGAAAACATGGAGAACCATAAAGAATAGGAACTTGAAGAGGAATCTGTTGTATGACAGTTATCCTACAGGAGCCTACTGTCCTTGGTGTTCTCCTTTAAAAGTATCTAAGGAAGCTATAGAATCGTACCTGCAATATTACCTGAATGTTGGTGAGTTGACCGAGAAAGATTTTGAGCAGGTAAGACACCCTTTTAAACAACAGTACTAAAAGTGTCCTGTTAGTGCCCTAATAGTAATAGGCTACTAATGGGACACTTTCGGTACCCCTACTAAAATCAGATGAAAAGTATATTTAAAATCAGGAAGAACACAACAGGAAAAGTAAGATTAAAATTATGTATTGAAGATGTAGAGTTCAGGGATAAGGAGGTTCTTGAGGGTTTCGGGCTCATTACAAAGGTGTACTTTAATGATATGGAAGATGAGAATGTGCTGTATTTTGCCAACCCTTTTCATGTACCGAAGTTCAACAAGTTCTATGCTTCCAGAATAAAGACTATCACGGATCCTTACCTGAAAGAACTTATCCAGAGAATATTGTACTTGAATCCTCACCCTGATAAGTTGATGATTAAAAAGATAACAGAATGTATTATCCTGCAGTTCTCTGTAATTGAGATGAGAGAGTCGCAGGTATCTTCCAAAGAGATTGCTGTACCGGTATTGAGATTTGAAGAGGTGGAACCTATTGTGGTATTCTTGGTAGCAGAGCAGAAGTCTTTTTATAAGTATCCGGATAACCAGGATATAGTGATGTTTCACAGGGATAGCAAGTTCTCACCTGTTCAGAAGATGCGTATCAAGGCTATCTGCAGAGGTGAAGCTGTTAAGGAACGTATGGAATCTGCTATTCATATTGCTGCTGAGCATTTGATTGATGTGGAGGTTTTTGTCAAGATAACTGCACCTCGTATAGAGAATACAAAGATGGTGGTACGCAACGGGAACATCACACCTGCCAAGACTATTCGAAAATATATGGGAGAAAGGACAAAGAGGGTTATTGAAGAGCATAATTCCTATGCACCTTTTAAATCTGAGAAGTCTGCTGATAAATATAAGGAGTTCCTGGCCCTCGATCATATTAATATGTCATTGGATGAAATGGTGTATAAATTAGGGGTGTCCAAATCAAGAGCTGTGGAATTTAGACGGATGTATCAACAAAATTATATATCTTTACCAGAAGTTTAAACTAAATTAAAATATTATGTCAAATGAAAAACCTAAAAAAGCTAAGTCGAAAAAACCCAGCGCCTCCACACCCGGAGTCGTGAAGAAAAAACAGCCTAGTAAAGCGCAAAAGTTAAAGGCAGTAAATGCCAAACTGGATAAGGATGTGGCAAAACAGATCGAGGATGCTGTATTTGCAAAGGCATGTCCACAAGGTCATCCACAGGGCGCTGATGCCAATGCAAAATTCGAACTTGTAGCTGAAGCAGGAAAACAATTGCTTGTAGATGAAACGTGGGATGTTGTAGGAGTCAAGGATTCCAAAGGACAGGTCACACACATTGTAATCGAGAAATAATACAGGGCGCTTCGGCGCTCTTTTTGTATGGAGAAAATTCAGGCTACAAAGAAAGAAGTGCTTCTGGCCATAGCCATGTCAGGGTTCTACCAGACAACACATGTGCATTATATGCCTATTGGTAAACAGTATACCAATATGCTGATGCGTCTTCGTGCCGGTGGGTATGTGGAACCAATGATGGAGAATTTCTATAAGCTCACCAAGAAAGGTCGGGAGTATTTAGTCCGACAGGATGTACTTGATGTGCAAGATATTGATAATCAAATAGATGCATTTATAGAAAAATTATAATAATTTTTGTGTTGTTATGTAACAATTTTTGTTATATATTTGTAACAACAACAAAAGCATTATGATACCTATAAAAGAAGACAATATTGTCATCAAGATCAAGGGTACACCTTCTCAGGTCATATCCAATTACCTTCGAATTTATTTAGCGAATGAACGACTCACAGAAAAACAACTGGAGGTCACTTCCAAGTTGGTGTCCAAGTATTCTGAATATGTAGCCAATGGAGTGACAGAACCTTATGCTTCCATTTTACTGTTCTCTACCGAGACACGTAAAGACGTGGTGACAAAGCTGGGTATTTCTGCAGCCCACCTCAACAATACATTCAATGCCCTTACCAAAAAGAATATTCTGGCGAAGACCGATGGAAAGTATTCCATCAATCCTTCGCTTGTGCCCAACAGAAGTCTGACATTTCAATTTATGATAGATGGATAACAAGGGCAGGATAATACGACAGGTGGCTGACAGACTTGGTCTTCCTGTAAGATCTGTGGATGCTATAGTGGCTTCACAGTTAAATGTAGCACGTCAGGCTCTTAAGGGTAAGAAAGATGTGAGTGTGTATTTGAGAAAGGTAGGCACTTTCATCTCTCCTGCCATGAGAATGCATCTGGCATGGGAACGGTTCAAGGTAGTCAACAGCAGGGAAAAGAAAATAACACAACAGGTTGAAGAACCTTATGAATTTAAATAACAGCAAATGAAATTAGTCTACGACATTAAAAGTCTTCCTCAAGGATTGGATCCGGGGAACCTGACAAAGATTTATGAACAGCATCATCTGGTATACTGGGACTCTTCCAAAGGAGGTACCAAGCCACAGCTCTACGGAGATGATGACAAGAAATCACCACTTATGATAGTGGATCTCGAAGGACAGCGAATGAATGTAGCCCGGTATGCACAGGAATTTTCAGACAATGAGTTCTGGGATAAGGAACTGCACAATTGCAGGAATTCCCCGATGTACTTCTGGGCAAATTACGGGACACCCGTATATCCACATATACAGGAAGATCTGAAAAAGTATCTTACTGATATAGGACTTATAGATATTGTGGAAAAGGATTCCGAGAAAGCCAAGGTACTCTGGGAAAAGCAAAAAGCAAAGATCAAGAAAGTAACTGACAAATACACCATTGAGTTCTTGAAAGAACGTAAGGCTGCCATTGATGCACTCAAGGCAGAATACGATACCAAGGTAGCGTCTCTGGAAACACTTGTAAAGGAGTTTGCGAAGTTGTTTGATTCCACTGATGCACCCATTGCAGACAAGAAGCGCATTACAGTACTTACAGAAAAAATTTCACGGCATTATCCTATATTGCCAAAATATCGCGATATTTACAGAAACAAAAAAGGGAAATGGGACAGACCTATGCTGTTCAACACTTCCTATGGAATACTATTAGAAATGTTTTATGACGTACTCGTTGATCAGAATAGGATCGAAGAAAATGTGGATGGCCCAGCCAAGTAACTGGGCTGAGTTGAGATATACATTACATGAAGAACCTGAAGGGTTGTTGGATTATGACCCTAATAATATAGAACCGGATTATGAACTATTAAATATGTTTTTAGAATGAAAAGTAACATGTTCTCTGAACGTCACAGAAGAGCCGCAAAAAAGATTAATGAATTATTGACCAAATATCCAAAGGGTCCAGATACGTCTGAGCAATACACCTGGCCGATAATGGTTACAAAAAACAACAGAAGAATGAAACCAATCACAATTAAAGGAAACACGGTAACGCAACAAGAAGTGGAAAATGCCATAATGCATGAAGCGTATATCAAACAAGGGAAGAAAATAACTGTATGCCATCTTACACTGGTGGACGGATTTGAAGTAGTGGGAACTGCAGGTGTGGTAGACCCTGACAATTACGACCCGAAGATAGGCAATAAGATAGCAAAGGAAAAAGCACTGGATAAGGTGTGGCAGCATATGGGGAGCATCCTGCAAAATAAGCTTGCTTCCAGATAATGAATGCTGAATATTATTACATCAATAAAAAGCGTGTAGCAATATTCATAAGGTTCTTGGAACAGGGAGAGTGTGGATGTGAATATGATATTCAGGAAGAGTATTTTACTCGTGGAAATAAATTATATAAAAAATTATGATACAACTTCATCCAATAGACAATTTTGACCTGAAGGTAAATTACTGGTTGGAATACCCTTCTTATAAGGTACATAGTATCTTTGGGGAAATATACCGTATCAATAAAAAGGAGAACCTTGAGAAGTCTTCAAGATTCATGTGGCTTCTTGCTCTGTGTTATGACAGGAAGAGTGCCATCTACTCTCAACCGGAACTGGACAAATGGGAAGTATCAGGGGAGCAGCTTTTTGATGATGAGCATTTTATGGTGAACCTGTTGGAAGCACCTGAAAAGTGTAAGGTTCTATTGATGCCTCCGGGAATGGATCTTCGTGATACTATTATACAGTTTGAGAAAAGCATTGATACACCTCTGGGTATTTCTTTGCGCAGGCTGGAAAAGAAACTTGATGAAAGGACTACCTTTATAACCGATACAGAGTACAGTGTAGATTATTATGAACAGGTAGGAAATAAGAATGTGCTCAAAAAAGGTTCGGCAGACCAGTTGGACAGGATGTTCGCTGCCACGGAAAAGATAAACGGAATTATACTCTCGGCGATGGATTCTCTGAAAGCCTCTGAAACAGCAGGCTCTACCAAAGGTGGACAAAAGGAATCCCTGAGTGATGGAAATAAATCATTTTAAATATGGCGCTACCCATACATGATGACATGTGGATTCTCTACAAGAATCGAATACCTGTAGAGAAAGTAAAGGATGCTATCAATCCACCTATACTAAATCCTTTAGGGGTCAAGTATATGCGTTACTGGAAAGAGCAGAAACGAAGATGTATTGATGGGTATTGGGTAGAGCATGAAGGAGATCATAAATGGGTATCTGGACCTCTGTACTGGTTTGTGAACTTCTGGAAAATAAAACTCACACCAAAAGGAAGCAAGTCGAAATTAAAGAGAACAGGTATACCTTTCCTTCGGGATCTGGAATGGATAAAAGCCCAACTTCATGAAGAAGCACGGGGCTTTTCCGGTTTTGAGGATGACGATGAGTTTACCTGTCATACTATATTAAAGGACATCGATCCCATTAAGGACCCACAGGATTTTGAGGATACCATGATGGAGTACAACAGTCCTGAACTCATCAAGGGTGCCATTATAAATTCCAAAGGAGAGTTCAAGAAATTCATGCCTGCCAGGGATTATCTGAGGATGTATTTCAAAAAGGATCTTGGTAAGGCTGAATACTTCAACATGTCATTCAATATGGCTGACATGGAAGCAAGGGGAGGTGGGAAATCCTATTGGGCTTCTTCTTGTCTGGCACATAATTTTCTGTTCGATGGGGCTACGGATTATGATGAGTATCTGGAACTCAAGCAAAATGATGAGCAGATGACATCCGAGACACTTGTAGGCGCTATTGACACCAAGTATTCCAATGACCTTATCTCTAAAATGAAGTTAGGGCTCAACAATTTGCCCGGCAGGAGAAAGATAGGAGATCAGGATTATCCTTCACCATTCCATAAAAGGTATTCAGGTTCTTGGGAATCCGGTAAGACCATCACTGCAGGATATGACATCAAGATAGGTGGACAATGGAGCCGTAAAGGTTCTGCCTCACTTATACAACACAGGAGTTTCAAGGACAATCATGTGGCGGCCAACGGTACACGTCCCAACTGGTCAGTGATTGATGAGGTAGGATTCATGGTGAACCTTATCGAAGTTCTTGGGCAAATGAAAGAAGCAGCGGCAGATGGAACCGTTAAACAAGGTGTTATCTGGATGACTGGAACAGGTGGGGACATGACAGGTGGTGCAACGGAAGCTGTAAAACAGGTGTTCTATTCTCCGGGTGCATTCGACTGTCTGGAATTTGATGATGAGTTCGAAGGATATATGACGAAAATAGGATTCTTTGTTCCTGCATGGATGACACTTAATCAGTTCAAAGATGAACTGGGTAATACCAATTGGAGAGCTGCTGTCAGGTATCTGCACAAGACTCGTGAACGTCTTAAGAGAAATGTCAAGAAGAAACAGGCTTATGAAGATGAGATCGTACAACGACCACTGGTACACTCTGAAGTATTCTTGTTAACGCACAATTCCATTTTGCCTGGTGCAGACTTAAAAGAACATATGGACAACATGCTTTCCATGCAAAGTGATCCGGCTATCAAGGGAATCTCAGGTTGGATGCATATTGATGACCAAGGGGAAGTAAGCTTTAAACTGGATGATGATAAGTTCCCGACGGACTATCCTGTAAAGGCTACTGACAACAATCACGGTGCTGTTGTCATATGGGAACCACCTGATAAAGATGCAGAATACGGGTGGTATTGTGGAGGTCTGGATCCATACGATTTTGATATTGCACCAAATTCCGTATCTTTAGGCTCAATAATAGTTGTCAGGCGAGGTACAGCGCTCAATGGTGGGTACGACAGAATTGTTGCCGAATACACCGGAAGACCTCAACTCGCCACTACGTTCTATGAACAGGCTCGAAGATTGTTGTTGTATTACGGAGATGCGCAGTGTTTGTATGAGAATGAGAAGCAAATGATAAAGGATCATTTCAAGAAAATGTACTCTATCGGATTGTTGGCATTTACACCCGGAGTGTTGAAAGCCAATGAGACTTCCAAGACTGCAAAGACAAGAATTTACGGGCAACATATGAGTACAACGGTAAAGAATGAAGCAGAGATTTACCTACGCGAATGGCTCTTAACACCAATTGGCGATGGAAAATTGCAATTACATACAATAAAATCTATACCTTTGCTCAAAGAGTTGATCTCTTATAATGTGGATGGCAACTTCGACAGGGTGATCGCACTTATGCTTGCAGTTATCCAGCTCATACAAATGAGGAACATTATAATTGAAGAGAAGCGTAAAGAAGCAGAACAGAAAGATCGGGAGGATGACAATACACCTCCGGACTTCTTCAATAGAAAATTATTCGCAGGGAATATGTCACATAATAGAAGATAAAATCATGCAAACAGAAACCTTAGCCTACACTACCTCTCCCAACGCGATGCCACCACAGCATCTCAACAGTACTTCTAAAACACCTAAATGGGGACGCGATACAGTACTCTCCATAAAATCCATGTCAACGGTCACTGATGATATGGGAAGAAGTTCTCGGGAAAACAAGGAAATCAATTATGATCTTGTAAACTCAAAGTTCAGGGAGCAGGACTTTGATTACGTACTTAACCCAATGGGTATCAATATGCAGAAGTATGGGGGAACTCCTACCAAGATGCAGAACTACAATATAATCCGGTCAAGGTTGGAAACTCTTCGAGGTGAAGAGATGAACTCTTCGCTGGATTTCTTTGTGTATGCCATCTCAGGAGAAGCCGTATCTGCAAAGAAACAGAAGAAGAAGGAAATGCTTAAGGATCTGATGAAAGCCCATATTCGTATGGAGCTTCAGTTGGATAAGCAGATAACTGACTTGGAAGCACAGATAGCAGAACTTCGCAAAGCCATAGGCACTATTCAGGACCAGACACAATTACAACAGGCGCAGGCGCAGATGCAACAACTTATGCAGCAACGTCAGAACATGCCTGACATCAAGCTGGAGATGGAGCGTTTCAATTCCACTTATGTAGATCCTACAGAACGTGTCAATACCAAGATATTAAAGATGCTCAAGCATCAGGACCAACTGGCATTGAAGTTCAACCTTGGTTGGTTTCATGCACTGGTATCTGCAGAAGAGATATATTATACAGGAATCACAAAAGGGCATCCTTCCACACGAACCGTAAATCCTTTGCAGTTCGATTATGACAAGGGGGCAAATACTACATTTATACATCAGGGGAACTGGGCAAAAGAAGAATACTGGTTACCCATTGGTGAGGCCATCTCACAATTTGGAGATGTGCTTACTGATATGCAGGTAAAGAAAATATCCAATGGACAGGCAGGTCATTCTTATTTCCAGAATGGTATGCATCAGTCTTTTGCCTATTCATATGATGGTGGACAGCGCAGGCACTTTGCCGATCAGGGTGCTGCCTCGCATGTATATATCATGCAGTGTGCATGGCGTTCTTTCCATAAGGTAGGGATGCTGAGATACAAGGACCCACGTTCAGGGAAATGGGAAGAAATAGAAGTGGATGACACTTTCAAGATGACTGATGAACTTAGGGAATTAGGGGCACAACTTTCATGGGAGTGGGAAGATGAGATATGGGAAGGAACCATGATAGGCAGTGACATCTTTGTCAATGTACGTCCAAAGAACAACCAGACAAAAAATCTTCCGTACATAGGGTATGTCTACAACAATATCAATTCAGTGGCTACCTCTATGGTAGACCTTGTCAAGTCACATCAGTACACCTATATTATAGTATGGTGGCGTCTTGAACAGGAATTGGCAAAAGCAAAAGGCAAGAAGTTCATCATGGACCTTGCACAACTTCCACAGTCTATGGGATGGGATGTAGACCAATGGATGTACTATTTTGAGAATCTGGGTGTAGCCTGGATCAACTCAAGGGAAGAAGGACGTAAAGGAGATCCTACATCAGTGGCACAGTTCAACCAGTTCCAGTCAATTGACATGGCACTCTCACAAGTGGTGAGTCAGTATATGGAAGTAATAAAGAAACTGGAGATACTGGTAGAGGACATCATGGGTGTATCACCACAACGTATGGGTGGTATCAAACCTTCTGAGACTGCAACAGGTGCACAGACTGCCATCTCACGTTCTACCAATGTCACAAAACCGTGGTTCTATTTCCACGATATGGTCAAGGAAGCAGTTCTGAACGAACTTCTGGAACTTGCCAAGATAGCATATATAGATGGAGGAGAATATGAATTCCTTGACGGGCTGGATGTAGCAACTCTGAAGATTGACGGTGATAAGCTCAACGGTTCTCACATGGGCTGTTTTGTAACCAACTCTTTTGATGACCGTAAGAAACTTGACAAAATGGAAGAACTGCTTATAATGGCAGTACAGCAAGGCAAGGCTTCTCTTCTGGATATTGCGAATACCATTGACTCACCATCTATGTCTTACGCGAAAGCTGCCTTGGATGAAGGCGAACGCAAAGCACAGGAAAATGCACAGGCTTCTCAAAAAGCCACGTCTGATGATAATCAGAAAAAGATCGAAGCTGCTGCCAAGGAGAAAGAACTTGACAGAGCCAAGGATATTCAAATATCTGATGCTGAGATAGGAAAGGATATTCTACTTAAGAAACTGGAACTTGGAGTGACCAGTGCTGAGCAGGATGATGGTACAGGCATTGCCAAGATAGTTGCAGATGCCACTATTGAAGAGGATAAACTCGACTTTGAAAAAGACAAGGAGAAAACACGAGCTTCTGAGAAACAGCAGGAACTTAAATTAAAGGATAAAGAAATCAAAGCTAAAAACAATGGAACTAAAACCGAAAGTAAAAGCAATTAAAGAGCCGAAGAGTTACGGACACATTACGCTGAACTCGTCCGATTTTCCCGGTGTTGCAGACCTGACATTAGGAGAGAAAAAAGAAATTACGATAAGTGTGGATATAAGAGCACTGGAAAAGCCGGATTCATGGCAAATCAGTGAGGGTAGGCTAAAACCTACAGATGTTATAGCTCGTATCAACATCTTGGGAGTGAAGCTTCCTGCTAAAAAGAAAGAGGTTAAATAAATGATTTATAGAGGTTTAAAAAAATTACCATAAAAACTCATAACAAAATTTGTTATGATACGTAATTTTATATTACCTTTACAGCAACAACAAAAGTGTAACCATGAGTGAATTTAAGACGTTCTGGGGTGATATGGCAGTAACCGGTAAAGTGACTGACGCACCCAAAGATGACAAAAAAGAGGACCCAAAAAAAGGAGAAACTGTAGATGACCCAAAAGGTGAGGAAGTTAAAGACGTTAAGGAAAAGCCTGAAGAGCCAGAGAAAGAAAAAAAGGGAGAAGATGCAGGAGATGATCAGGATAAGGGAGATGGGGAACCGGAATACGAGTTTACCGAAGATGACATCTCTAAAGCCTATACGATGCTTCTTGAAGAAGACGTCCTAGAAGCTGAAGAAGATCAGGAGTTTGAGGGAACAACAACAGGATTGGCAGATGCCGTGGCTGCTACTGTACAATCCAAGTTAAAGAAGGAAATAGCAGCTATCCCTGAAGTAGTGCAGGAGTTTTATTCTCATGTGATCAACGGAGAGGATCCAAGTTCTTTTACACCCACACAAGCAGAAACGATGTGGGATGAATACGATATTAGTGAGGAAGCTGCTCAGGAAGCAACACTCAGGGCTTTGTACAAGTCTCAGGAAATGACAGAAGAGGATATTGAAGAGGAAATTGAGGATATCAAGGCTGCAGATAAGCTGGAAAAGAAAGCTGAAATTGCCAAGAATACACTGGCAAAAGCTCAGAAGACACGGATAGCAAATACTGCAAAAGCCAAAGAACAGGCTACCAAAGATGCTGAAAAAGCTGCATTGAAAGAAGTGGACGACATCAAGAAGTCCATTGATGATATGAAAGAGATAGCAGGTTTTGAGCTTACTGATAAAAGAAAGACTGCATTCAAGGATTATCTTTTCAAGGTTCAGCCAAGAACCGGTAAGACACAGATGCAGGATAACATGGCAGACAAGGACAGGCGAATGACAATTGCTTTCCTTGATTTCGTGAATTACACGAAAGCAGATCTTGCCAAAGAAGAAGCGACCAAACTCACAAAACAAAGGAAAAAGAAGCTGGTGCGATTTTCCGACAAGAATGTCAAAAACAAGAATAGCAGTGCAACTGTTACTACTGATACTGACAACAAAACCAAGGGTAAGTTAATTATCCCAGGAATATTCGGACCACAGAAAATAGAAATAGAAGACTAAAAATTAAAGATTATGTTTCAAACAGATGTATCACCTTTACAATTGCACAAATTACGTGCTTTACCATCTGGCATGACGGAATCAGACCATTTATCTGCAGCTTATTTGACTGAGCCAGAAAGAATGGATGCTGTATTGGCTTATGCATTTGGTACCCAAAATGAAACTGTACTGTCCATGTTGACAGGAGGTATTGGGAACACAAGGTTCGTCAGCAACCGAGAATACACTTGGGATCTGCACGGACAAACTGAACGAGCTATCGTTGTAACCGGACCACTCCAATCAGGTAATGCTGGTACCAGTGGACTGCCTTTCAAGTGGAAAATGGAAGAAGGTATATTCCAGGTTTCTGATAACTTAGTTTCTGATGATGGAACTCAATGTAGAGTATCTGACGTATCATATAATGGTATTGATTATATTTACACAGCAGTTCTTACTGATCCGGATCCTACAAAATTCATCAATGCAAGTCAACTGTTGGCAGGTGCGAGATTCTCTAAGGATTTCTCTACTGTTGAAGAGTTCTCTGACAAAGGTGGAGGAACTGATTTCGTTGCACCAATGACATTGAAAAATCAATTGACTACCTTGAGAAAGCATTATGCTGTATCAAGAAGTGCTGCGACAGACGTTATGGTGATTGAACTATTCTCTGAGGATGGTAAATCAACTAAACTTTGGACTAAATTGGCTGAGTGGACTGCTCTTGCACAATGGTACAAAGAGATTGACCGATCATTTATCTACACTATCTATAACAAGGACCCTCAAGGTATTGTTAGATTGCAAGGTAAAAACCAAAGACCGGTATATCACGGAGCAGGAATCCGTCAACAAATTTCTCCTGCCAATAAGTATTACTACGCAAAACTTACTTATGATGCAATTGATGAGTTCTTACTGGACTTATCCTACAATGCTTCTCGTTGGGGTGGAGATTATAATTTCATTGCACTTACAGGTAAGATGGGTATCAGGGAATTTAACAGAGCTGTTATAGCACGACAAAATGAACTTGGTATCACTATAACCAATTCTGGTACATTTATCACCGGAACTGGCGACAACTTAACTTTAACAGGACACTTCAAGAAAGTTGAATTCTTGAATGGTGTATCTTTGACTGTTAAAGAATTTTCTCCTTATGATGATAAGGTTCGTAACAGAACTTTACACCCGGTAACCAAGAAGCCAATCGAATCTTACAGATTTACAATATTGAACTTCGGTACTGTTAAAGGTAAAGCGAACATCAGAAAGGTTGCGAAGAAAAATTCTGAAAACGCCATGTGGCATGTTTGTGGTTCTACCACTCCTTTCGGGGAAGTAGCTGCTTCAATCAGCACTATGCGTTCAACAGGTTTGGATGGTTATGAAGTACATATGCTTGCTGAGGTAGGTATCCAACTTCAGGATCCAACCAGTTGTGGAGAAATGATTATGAGATTGAATTAATTTTATAATTATCTAAAAGTACACAAAGTACTTTTATCTTTTGTTGTTAAAAAGGGTGGCTTCAACCCCACCCTTTGAACAACAGAAAAGTAAAAATCATTAAGAATCACAACAACAAAAGACATATATCATGATTAGATCATTAAAAGAAATAGATCGTACGCAGAAGATTTTTTTAAAGCAAATTTATGCTGACCCTCTAATTAAAATGAAAAAGTATGCAGAGGCATACACAACTCTAGGTCCAGGTGTGGATAAAAATGGAAGACCTGTGACCGGTCTGACTGAAGACAGAGTTGACATAGTAAAAGGGAGCCCTGTCAATATAAAGGGAACCCGAGTACCGATGGAAGGTATTATGGATCTGGCAGAAGGAACACTGAAACAAACCTCAGCTTTCTGGATTGCCTACAACATCAAAATCGGTTCAGAACGAATTGAATTGGACTTACAGAGTCCCGATGATCTTTTAAGATATATGTTTGCAGTTGCTCAGACTATTGTAGCTAATGGTTTACATAAAATAAAAGATGATTCCAGAGTAGAATTTGTATTGTATTCTGAAGAGCAGGAAGCTAAAGAAAGAGTAACTGAAAGACGTTCATTGAGTAAAGCCTATGTGTTGGCAGATAAGTTGGATCTGGAAACAAAAATGAATATCCTTAATGTATATGGGATTATCACAGATGCTTCTTCTCCTAACAGTATTGAAGATAAGATAGGCGAGAAAATTGAAGAGGACCCTAAAAAGTTCTTGGCTATGGTAGATGATGCTGATTTGATATATAAATCAATGGTGACCAAATGCCTGGACAAAGGAGTTCTTACAATGAAAGACGGTGCTATCAAACATGGAGAGATCAATGTAGGGTTTGATAAAGACAGTGCTGCCAAAGCCATTGGAAAAGACATAACTCTGCAGGCTGTACTGAAAGCAAAATTATCAGGTGATATGGACCTAATTAAAAAGGCAATGACCCCTGAGAAAAAAGAAGAAAAGAAAAAAGAACCTGCAAAATAAAAATAAATTATGACTGGTGCTGAGTTCATTACCTTTGTAAAAGCCAAGTTAAACAGGCTTGATACCAACGCATACGAAGATATAAGGCCAGAGGAAGTTCTTCTCTATGCGAACGATGCGTATAAGAATTTGATTCTTAACTTTGACATAGGTAAGTACTCTCCGGCTCTGGATTCAGAAGTTATAAAAAATTACTTGGCTAAGTTACATGTAATCACTGGTGAGGTAGCCCTTACAGAAAATGCAGTAGCAATGCCGGAACTTTTAAAGATCAAGGACATGAAGGTCTTTGTGACAATAGGTGCAGGTGATGATGAGGAAACAGGTTGGATGAAAACTCGTAATCTGGACAATATAAAGAATACTTCTCGTGAAGATAATGTAATGAGAAGGTCTTTTCCGGAAGAACCTGTTTACAGATTAACTGACAGCAAGATAAAGTTTGAAGTTAATAATTTTACATGTTCTAAGATAATTTATGAATATCTCAAGAAACCTGTAGAAATCACTGAAATATCATCCATCGACTTCATTTATATGAAGGAATTGCAAGATGCTACAGTGACCAGCATACTAGAAACCTTAGAAAGCAGACGACTGCAGAGTCAGGCTGTTGTTTCTAAAACCTAAATAAATTATTAATTAAAATTACGTATCATGAGAAATTATGTATCAAAAGTATTATTGGGGATAGACACTGCCAACGTGAATACCACAAATGACATCGATCCGGCTGCTTTGACAGACCGACAATTGATTGTATTTGACTGGGACACTAAGCTGGGTGTATTGTCTACAACCACTAATTTAGGGTTTGCAAGAGGAACAGGAACCATTGCAAGACCACTGATAGTAGGTCCTATTCCAAAAGCTGGAATTACTTCTGCTATTCTAAATCCTTACAAGGCTGCTGTAAAGCAAAAGAAAACTTTAACTGTAACTACAGTTCCTACTGTGGGTAAAACGTGTATTTTCAAAGTATCCTATCACGATAACTTAAGTATTATACCTAATCAAATCAAGCAAACTGTAATCGCTTTGGAAGCTGATGCTGTAAATACTGCAACCACAACTACGTGGGCAGCAGCAATAGCAGCTGAATTTAACAAGCAAGTTGTTGACGGGAATGTGTTTGTAGCTATTACAACTGCTACGAATGTTGTTACATTTGAGTCATTGACCATTACCTCTGCAAGTGATTATAATGGAATTGACAGACCTGAAACAGTATTCTTCGAAGTAGGGAAACCTGATGAAGCCGGTAAAGGTGTATATGCAGTTGCCCAAACTGTCGCTGGTTCTGTAGGTCAAGGAGATCCTGCTAAGATGGCATGGATTGAAGAGCAAGCAATGGGTCGTCATGGATTCTCTGACAGACGTATGTGGAATGATACTAAAAAGTATCCTTCTCAGGTCGTTGCAGGAGAAACTTATGATACGCTGGTTATCCAAGGGAATATAGCAGTAGAAGGAGACATGCAAGGTGTGCGTCAAAATCCTATTGGCGTAGTCTTGGGTGGGGAAAGCGATACATTGGCTTTAATCTTGGTTGATTTAGCTGTTGCACTGGTTGTTCCAACTACTGTTGCCGCTGGTTAAAATCACTTTTTTCCATAAAAATTTAAAGCCCGATATAATTGTCGGGCTTTTTTTATATCTTTACGTCATGAAAGCTAAGGAACTAATTGATAACTTACGGACAAACTTGGCTGAAGCAGACAAGCAAATAACAAACTTTACAGACCATCATTTATTGTTTATGCTCGATGAAGCTCGGGCATCTTTGGCAGCTCAGAAGATGGATGCCAAGGTCAATGTTATACAGATGATCCAAAGTATTGATGTCACACCAATCGATTCTACCAAGGCAGAATTTGGTCAGGTCGGAGAAAAGAAGGTTCTCAAGCTGGTACTTCCTGACGTGATAGCTTACCTCAACGGAGGAGGTGTCATGACAGTTGGGCCTACTGACGGAACAGAAAGTTACACTCGCATTACTTATTCACAGATTCGTACAGCTCTTTATCGTAAATACACAGCCATAGCACCGAAATGGTTCTGGCATGAGAATGCTATTTACATCATCAATGCTGATTCAGAGATGCTGAGCAAGATACGTGTGCGTGCAATATTCGATGAACCTTACAAGGTTGAAATATTTATGGGTAGGTATAAGTACCTGGACCCGTTTAACTGGGAATATCCTCTTAGCATGAAAGATGCCAAGACAATTTATCAATTGGCTATAGCCGGTGATCTTGGATGGGGCAGTATTGCTGCTAAGACTATTCAGGCAGCTAAGAATAAGCAGAAAAAGGATAATCAATTGATACAAGCGTTACAACAAATGGGTAATGCCAAAGCACAACAAAAACCAGCATAGTCTGATGTATATATATCAGCAGTACAAGAAGACTGTTGATAATCCTGTAGACTATAAGACACATAAAAAAGTTCTTGACACATGGGGAGAAGTCCTTGTGTCGTATTTATTGGAAGGTAAAGATGTACGGCTTCACAGTGGGATGTCTGTATTGGGTATCAGGAAGAAGAAAAAACGTACATATGTAGATCGCCAGGCAAGCAAAAAAGCCGGGAAACTGGTCATTAAGCTCAATACTCATTCAGGGTTCTACCATGCAAGAGTATACTGGAGAAAGAACTACACGCAGTACAGTGCCAAAGGCTGGGTATTCAAACCTGCCCGAGCATTGTCAAGAGCTTTGGGTGCAGTGATGCAACAACCACATGGGCATGCAAAGTTTGTTAAACAGGCAAAAGTCATAAGTAAAAAAGATTAATTATGAATTACGATATAGTAGAAGTAGTCATTGACAGAACCATCAGGACATTCAGGTTAAGGGAATGGCAGTATGATATTGAGGATATTGTGGAAGATATTGCAGAAGCGCTTAAACATATTGGGGCTGCCAAGATCTATGCTGAACTGATAGCCACCGTTACAGTCACCAATAAAATAGCGAAGATACCACGGGACTGTCAGAATATAAAATATGTGGATACTCCTAATCAATACTACAGGGAATCAGGAAATTTCATCGAGATAGATCTGGCTGATGATACAGAAGTAGATATTTATTATCAGGCTATGCCGGTGGATACAAGAGGATACCCATTGGTTCCTGACAATGTTGCCGTGCGTGATGCTATCATGTGGTTCTTGGCAAAAGTCCTTATCCTTCAAAAAGAAATAACCCACGTACCATTTGCACAAGCAGAAGCAGAATGGCAGTGGAGATGTGGTTCTGCAAGAGCTTCACTTACTTCCCTCAACCTGCAACAAGTGAATCGTATGTATCAGGACTGGGTAAGGTTGAACCCTCTGAAAGATGTACACGAGAATAATTACACACAATTAGGTAAGGGAAATACCCTTGACAGAGAAAGGCATACTGAATATTATAGAGATAGCGCAAACAGATAATGAAGACAACATTTACAAAAGGCATACATACTGCTACGGATCCTGTAAACACTCCTCCGGAATATTATCGTGACGCAGAGAACTTCAGAATCAGTGGCAACAGCAAACGATCAGAAGAAGGGATGACACATATGGTGGGTGTTCCTTCTAATTTTATTATATGGGGAAACTGTGCCATAGGTGACCAGACCATATTGCTGGGTCAGATAAATTCGAAAAGTGTCATAGGCTCTCTGGATAAAGATGACAATTGGGTGGTTGAGGTTCCTGCACGGGTCAATGAGATACTGGGTATTGTAGAACCTACACAAGTGGAAGGTAAGAAGAACTGGGCAGGTGAGCGTATCATTTACTTTTCCACTTCATCAGGTGCACGACGTATCAACCTTGGAACAATAGCAGACGGACCTGACCTGCCTACAGGTGACACTGATTTTGACAAGGTAACTTCACTGTTCTTGGAATATGACCTTCCAAAAGTGAATTACACAGGAGAATCTTCAGGTGGGACATTGCTTTCAGGTTCTTACCAATTAGGTGCGAGATTGGTCACTGAGTCGGGCGCATCCACTGCATTCGGCATTGTATCCAATGTGATTCCTGTAGTGCCGTCTTCTTTACAATCTGAACGTGGTTCCATTGTAGGTGCAGCTCCACAGACAGCAACTACCAAGGCGCTTCTTTTGAGTATCACCAATATAGATACTTCATTCAAGTACATAGAAATAGGAATACTCACTTATACGGGGCTTGCCAATATACCGGTTCTGACAGTATCGAACAGGATCAATATCAATAACCAGTCTACAATTCAATATACCTACAGGGGAGCCTCCGATGACTACGGAACGCTTTCCATCGATGAATTCATCATATCAGGAGTATCTTATGTGTCAGGGGAATTTCTGGCACAGAAAGACGGGACACTTATACTGGGTGCACCAAAGGAATCTACCCAACCGAACATTGACTGGCACAGGGTTGCAGATGGTATGGTATCCGAATTTGTGGTCAAGACCATAGCGTACAAAGAACAACTTGCATTTCAGGGAAGTGGCCTTGATGATTCCACTGTAGAACTTGGAGTACAGGAATTGGTGGAGACTTCTCAGGAGCCTTTGGATGATGGGTATAAAAATCCTTTGACATGTACTTTGTATAAAGGTTACAGACGAAATGAGGTTTATGCATTTACACTGACACCTGTGTTCACATCGGGTGTATACGGACCTACTGTACATATTCCTGCAGGGCATGCAAGTGCAACTCCTGCGAACACTCCGGGAGCTGCAGATGATGGTGGAACTCTGGGAACTTATATCTCAGAAGAAAAATATCCTGATGACAGGTATCCATCCATCGCAGCCAACACAGGTCTCAGATTACACAAATTTCCTGATGCAGACACCCAACCACTTTTATCGGGGAATGTGGAAACAGGTAATATGTATTTCAGGGTTCTTGGAGTTAAGTTTTCCAATATAGTGCTGGATGCATCTGAAACAGAGTACAGTGATCTTATTGCAGGATTTATAATAGGAAGAGTGAACAGAGTTGGCAATGAGACTCAACTTGCTCAGGGACTTGTACGTCCCAATGGAAATATAATACACCTTAACAGTGTGAGAACCCGTTGTACAATGCTTGGTGATGGATTCATGGACTGGAGTATAGCAAGTGAACATGAGGGAGGAGATTCTACGGGTATAGCAGAAAGAGGACATACAAACAGTTGTTATCCTGATATTCCAAATAATGATGTAGATGATTTCACTTTTGTAGCTCCGGATATCATCCACGGTCTGTACAATGCAGATCAGGCAACACATATAAAACAGTTTGCAGGTTATAAGGCAAATCCTTATACAGCACCTACTTCATTTGTAAAGACTGATGCAGGTTCTAATACCAAAAAAATATGGGATGACCGTAATGATGATTGGGCAAGAACTGCAGGTATATTCAAGAATATAACAGGTGAGAGTTCTTTTGATATAGGTTCGAGAGCAGAAACAGCACTGGATGGTGTAAAGCCTCCTGTATATCCTTTTGGTGTTCCAAGGGCATCACATACCAATGGTGGAAAAGAAAATACAACTATACAACGTGTAGCAGATGAATTGCAGATGTGCTCTTCAGATGGGTTTGTATGGATGCATACTCTGGGAGATATAACCCTTCCAAATTACAGGCATGCCCTCACACACCATAAAGGTATGATAGGCAACACTGGAGATAAATATGATGGATTCACAGAATTATTACCAAACACTACACGAGTGGATATGGTAGTACATGCACTCACGCGAGTAGATCCCAAACAATATGGGGCACTGGACCAGATGGTCAGTATGTATACAACGTATCAGGATTGGAAAACAATGTCAGGTGATGAGGTAGAATTCTTCAATGGAGATACTTTTATAAATAAATATGGTCTTACGCTCAATGATGAAGGATTCTGGCCTTACGGAACAGATGACAATTCGGAAAGTCCTTTCAAATTTCAGGGGCATCTAAGACCTGCCAATTGTGCTTCTATAGTTTATTTCTGGTTGGAATCAAGTAATAATTATGCATACAGACATTACATTCAACCTACTTCTTTTTCAGTGGGGAATGTGGATTCTGCAAATGGTTCTACACCATTTTATCCTGCATACAAGAGATTGCTCAGTGGAGAAACACCTTTTGGAATAATGTCCATGTACGGAGAGAACTGGATAAGACCTGGATATGCTTCTCAATACAATAATCAATATTCAGCACAACCTACATTTAAACCTTTTGCTGTAACACCAAAGGAAGATATTGAACAGAAAGCTTCTCTTGTAAACAGAATAGTCTATTCGGCTACTGCTGTACAAGGAGAAAAAACTGATGCTTATCAGCTCTTCCTTCCAAATAACTTTTATGATGTACCACAAGAATTCGGTGAGCTCACAGATGTCTACGTATTTCACGAGCTATACGCTTCAACAAATCAAGTTCAATGGAAACTCTACTTCAATACCTTGGCAACACAAGCCACGAACGTCGGAGAAATTGTACTCGGTACGGGAGGTGCCTTTAACCGTCCTGCGACACCTATGGTTACTGTCGATGGAGGGTATGGGGGGACGGCCCATTGGCTCCATGCAATCAATACAATATACGGACGAGTTTTTGTAGACCGTTATCAAGGCAAGTTTTTTATGCTAAATCAAGGGCTTCAGTATTTCTCTGGAGATCTGGACGACACGGATAGGTTAGAAGTACAAGCATTGGAAAATGACGATATTCGTGTTGGTTCAGAACCTTTACGTGAGAGGGTTTTCATCAAGGTAGGTTCTGAAAAGATATGGAGCTACAACCTTGAGCGAAAAGTATTTGTATCACGACATACTTATTATCCTCGTTGGATGTTCTCACACGGGCCACATATGTATTCAAATTATCTGGAACATGCTGTGGATACTGCAAAGAACGGCATCTATAAACACAGTGTAGGTATAACAGGTATGTATTACGGAGAACTGCACCCTGCATTTATTACAATAGTAGCTAATGCAGGTAAAGAAGTTTCCAAGCAATTCAAGAACCTTGAGATACTCAGTGAGCGAATCACTGAGGCAGGACTTAATATTCCATTCTATACATTCAATCAAATGAAGGCTTGGAACAAAGAGCGCAATACAGGGCTTTTGAATATAAATCCAAAGACAAATGCATTCCAGATTCCTGGTATTATGGAGGTTCTGGCAGCCAAGGTAAAAGATTCTTTCAGATTAACTATGTCAAGAGATGTGGTAATTGACCCACAAATTGATATATTTGCTGTAGGAAATCATGCTCAGAAAATAGGAGACGCTACTCTTACAAAGTGGCTTCCCAAGATGAGAGGCACATATATAGAAATAAAATTAATCACAGATAATACACAAGGACCGATATTCTTATTTGACGTTCTTACTGAAGTATCTGAAAACATTAGGTAGTTATGGCTAAAGATAAAAAAGCTTTCGCAGATAAAAGTGGGTTTGGTAAATTCTTCGATGGAGAACAGGGCGCTTTTAGTAAAGACAAAATAGGAGGTACTGTAGATTCTGCTATGAAAGTTGGAGCTACAACTGTAGGTATTATGGATAATATCAATAGTGCTGATGATATGGATGAACGTGGTAATGTGAGTGGTCGTATTGATACTGTTGGTAATATTGCTTCAGGCTTTACAACAGGTATGGAAGTAGGTGGTGTATGGGGAGGATTAGCAGGAGGATTTCTTGCAGGTGGTGCTTCTATATTAGGTAAAAATGGTATGCCATCAGCAGAAGAACAGGCACAACAGGAGGAGGAGTTTCAATTAGGGCTTCAGATGAAGACCATCAGACCTGAGAATACTTTTGCTCAACAACAACCTATGCCTGCAAAACATGGTATGAATATAATTGGTGGAGATAAGAAAGTTGAAGTGGAACGAGATGAGGTAGTTCTTCGCAAGACAGGTAGAGCTTATAAAAAGGTAGCCGATTTCAAGGGTGGTAAATCCCATGAGCAAGGTGGAGAAGATTATCTGGCTCAGGAAGGTGATGTTATTATTCCGGGTAATAAACGTGGTAAGGTAAACATGCTTTTGAAAAATCGCAGATGGTCTGCAATTGAATCAATGCGTATGAAATTACCTACTGATACAGGGCAAAAAGAATTTGCATTAGGAGGTAAAACTGTTAAAGCAGGGAAATATGAAAAAGGAACTAAAGGAGTGAAAGTAAATAAAAATCCTATATATGATAATTCCAAATGGACTCCTGAAGCTGTAGATGCTTACATTAAAAAGAAAACCGTCAAAGGGAAGAAAGCTAGAATTACGGGAAAACAATTGTTGGAGGCTGCTAATCGTAATGATTTCCCAATAGAACTTGCACTTATACAAGGAGCTATAGAAAGTAATTTTGGAACTAAAGGTGCAGGTGATTGGACTAATAATATTTTTAATTGGGGTAATGTCACCGAAGGTGATAAGAAGACAAAAGAAGAAGCTCTTAAAGACGGGGATAGAAAAGTAATGGATACCATAGGTCAAGGAGTAGATATTTATATGGGTAAGATGAAGGAGCTTTATCTTAGAAAAGTAGGGAAAGATTGGGAGCAGTTACTAGAACCTGATAAATTTAGAAATGGAGCTGGTAATCGTTATGCAGATGCAAAAGATTATGAAGAAACTCTTACTAAGGAATTAAGAGATGTAAAAAGGGTACAACAATCTCATAATGTTAATTTAGATGGAGATCTTATAATAGAGAATATTGAAAAAAATAAAGATAAAACTACTACTACAGGAGGAGTACCTGATTTTAAAGACTTGACAGTTGAAGAACAACAAAAAGCTCTTAAAACAGATGATGCGCGTGTAAAAGATATAAAAGATATAAAAGGGTTCTGGCATAGAGGAACTGCTAAAGGAAAATTAGCCAAAATACCTAAACAAATGAATTTACCTGCAGGAGCAGCTTTACCTAAAGATTATTTTAATATAGGTCCTCGTTTACTGAATTTATTTGGAGATGATGTTAATACTGATGAAGTAGGGTTTGAAGAGACTGAAGAAGGGTATGCACTTGAAAAAGAAGCTGAAGCTATCTTTGATGTTATGCGTGGTGAAACTTCATGGTGGAGAGCTGCAGCTTCTCATATAGAAGGAGTAGATGCTCTTCGTAATAAAGTACTTACTGGACAAAGTATTAATGCAGGTATGCCGGCGGCCACAGGAAATATGATGGCAGGATTAGAACCTGAAGAGATTGATACAATTCTTCAGGAAATGAAACGTCAGGGAACCATCACAGATAAAGGTGTTCAATACGCTAATTTTGTGTATAATAATCCAGATAAAATTCATACCACAGAAATGAAATTTGGGTTAGCTGTAGATGTAGCTACACTTGTAGCAAATCCAAAAGCTGTTATAAAAGCTGCTATTGGTGGAGGTAAACTACTTTGGAAAGGTGGAAAACTTACAGCTAAAGGAGTAGCAGCATTAGCTAAAAGTAAAACATGGTCTAAAGCATGGAAAGTTCTCTCAAAAGATGCTCCTGCTCTCGCTAAGAAAATAGGTAATAATGTTGTAAAATCATTAAGTGATGATTATAAATATGCAGGAAGTGAATCTTTAGATGATATGTTAAAGAGTGTTGCTACTGTTTCTGATGATTTAGCAGATTCAGGAGCTAAACTTACTAAAGAAAATTCTGCGTGGGTTGAAAAAGCAAAACAAGCACAAACATTTATTAAAAGTGTTCCGGATAGAATTCGTAAAATGGTAACTGGGAACTCAATTGATGAAGTAAATGCTATGCGTAAACAGGTTGAAGACCTTACAGGTAAATCCTTTAAGCAACTTCAAACTATGGAGCGTGCAGATATTGATAAGCTCATTAAAACTAATTGGGATAAAAAAGTTAAAGGTGTTGAAGATGCGATTACTACTTACGGAGATGCACGAAAGAATCATGCTCAATTAGGAGCTGACCTTAAAGCAGCTCAACAAGAATTAAAAGCTGTAAAGGCAGGTAAAGCTGATCCTATTGAAATAGGTAAGATTGAAGCAAAAATAGCAGAATATGGGGATAAATTAGTAGAAGCAGAAATAGCTATAGAAAAAGCTCAGGATGTTTCTAAAATGCATTTTGATGAGGTAGCACGGTTAGAAGGATTTATGGATGATCCATTATACAAAGATAAGTTTAGAGTTGCTATGAAACTTCAGCAAGGTGTAATAAACCAGACTAAAAAATTAGACCAGGCTGACGGAGCAGTAAAAGATGCATTACATAGAGAAACTTCAATGATGCAAGCTTTAGAAGGATTATCAGACAGTAAGAAAACTGTGAGGCAAAAAGCTATTGCTGATATGGAATCTGCAAATAAAGCAAGAATTGCAAATAAAGCAGAATCTTTAAAAGATGTGCATAAAGCTGGTGGAGAAGTTCAAGCAGCTAAAGGTCGTCAAGCGAAATTTGAACAGAATGTAGCTAAATTCCCTAAGATATTTAAAGCATTAGAAAAAGATGCTAATGCACTGAGAGATCTTAAAAATGGTACACTTACCTGGGCACAGGCTGCAAATGTTGTAGCACAAATGGAAAGAGGAGAACCTGATGAAGCTCTTAATACAGAAATAGATAGTTTACGTAAAGACGAAGCTGATAATATAAAAACTCCTGAAGAAAAAGGGGCTGATCCTACTCCTCCTGTTGATGATGGAGAAGAGACAGAAGTTAGGTCTGTTAAAGGAACTGTTACTGATTACACTCCACCTACTAAAGATATGGATATCGTAGGACAGGATGGTGATGAGCAAGGTTCTGGAAAAGAAAAGAAAAAGATTGGGGATACAGCAGTTGGTAATGCATTTGAGACTTTGGCAGGATATGCTCCTGCTATCTACAATATTGTAAAAGGTTTGCAACCTGCTGACAAGGTTCAACGAAGATTTGTCACACCTCAGACCAAGCAATACCAAAATCTGTCTCAGTCACATATCAATGCAATTGATGATGCTTTTGAAACAGCAGTGGGGAATGCCAGAAACCTTTCTGGTGGAATGATGAGTAATTTCCGTTCCAATGTAGAAAAAGCATGGGCAGACAAGATCAAACGAAGAGGTGAAGTCAATACTGCAGAAGCAGGACGTGCTGATGCAATAGCTTCAGAAAATATCAGTATTCTCAACAGAGCTGATGAATTCAATACACAGGTTCATGCAAAGGCAGATGTTATGGATATGAAATCCAAAGCTGCAACCAAGGCATTCTTGGGTCAGGGTATTGCAGATGTAGCTAATATAGCTTCACGAAATAAGAAAGACCGTAATGCCGAGAAGAATCAGAATATGATGCTTGGGTATATGCAGACCGGTAATTTCAAATTCGGGAAAGATGGCATACAATTCATCAAACCTGAACTACCTGCAGAATTACCTGCAGAGAAAAGCACAACTGTAAATCCATTCAAGGAAAATGTTTTTACGAAAGAACTTGCTCAACCTGATGTAAATACAGATATTAGAATAGGAGATGACAAGGATGAAGTGAATTGGTTAAATTTATAAAAAGAACGTAATGGCAAATTTATTTGAAACACCTATAGCAGCTAAACCAATGAGTGAGTTCGTGGCTCTACCATTGCAATTTATTGACCAGACTCTGCAACGCCGTCAGGCTCGTTACGACAAAGCTCGTTCAAGTGTGGACGAGGCAGAGGATGCTTGGTTGAAATCCAAAGCTCTGCCCGGGGATATGGCTCGTAACAGACAGCTTATATCTGAGCAGGAACAAAAGATCGATGACCTTGTAGAAGCTGCAGGTGATGACTATTCTCTGATACAGGCTCCACTTGACAGGATTACACGGAATATAAAACGAAGTATGAATTATGGGGAACTTGGAGCACAGAAGATTGCCTACGAATCTGCATTGAAACAACAAGATGAGTACAGGAAATTACTTCAACAGAGTAAAATACAACAATCAGGATATGACAGTTTTGTAAAGAGTATATCCAAACATGTAACCAGACCAACTGCTGAGGGAGGGTTTTCAAGGTTCTCCGGATATTCACCATCAAACGTGGTTGACCCTACTCAGCATATCTCTGATGCTGCCGATGAGATCAATGCAAAATATGATGAGGAAGGACAAAGGTTTGTAGATGCTGATACAATCTTAAACAGTATCTCACATAAGCTGAAATCCAACCCTAACATCATACGTTCCATAAAAGAGAATTATCTGGCTTCTTTCACAGGCAGTCCATCTGAAGCTGAGAAAGGTTTTCAGGGGTATTATGAAGATATGATAAAAAGAGTGGTTCAGGAAAAAGCGTACATGAAATACAATACAGTTCGTGAGGGTGGTACTCGTACAGGAAAAACTCTTGGTGGAACATTTCATAATTTCCAATTGCCTAATATATCAGGAGAATTTGAGTATAGTGGTGCATCAATGGCCAGAGGCAAGGACTGGGTCAATAAACTTCTTGGGCTCAATACTACGGAAGAATTCGAAAAAAGTATTGCTACACCAGAATCCAAGAAACGTATCCGTTATATAGAACAGCGAACAGGTGAGGATTTCCCTACTACTTTTTATGAGCAGCAGGAATGGATCAAGAATCATGCTGGAACACCTAAAGTTCAAAGTCTGGTAACCCGAGATGCTCTCAATTCAGAGATAGAACAGCGAATGACAAAAGAAGGATTATTGAAAAATCCTACAGTTGGACTTTACAATCAAGATGGTTCTGCTGTGACCGGCAAGCAAATGAGGGACAGAATGGGTAAAAATGCTTATGGAAGAGTAGCTCGTGTACTTGGAATTGTAAGTGCAGGTGGTACCTATCCTATTGGCAGTGCAATAATACAGGGAAAAGACGGAGCGCTTATGGTACAACCACCTACGGATAC